>JACCDZ010811269.1_pt1 | contig 74881 bp, 67 predicted proteins | sample 7449551 | NCBI WGS metagenome assembly JACCDZ01 (sample SAMN15323452, study PRJNA562643) | freshwater metagenome | isolation source: river surface water | place: USA:Blue River Watershed | collected 2017-08-18
CGAATATACAGATAGCATAGTTGAAATCCCCATGTTCTATGTTCAGTAGTAATATCCAGCAGTAACTGCGCAATCCTTTCATTATCATCATTTAGCTTACTTGTATAATGGTATGTGGTTTCACTTATACAAAATAACCGACACACCTAAAGCCCTTACTCAACATTACTTCTTTTGCCATCAGTTTACGTTGCGATGGCTTTACCACTTTTTTGCCATCGCCTCTTTTAGGACACCATGATCCATCTGCAATTCAGCATACATTCGCTTTAGTCTATTATTTTCTGCCTCAAGCTGTTTTACTTTGGATAGCATTGAGGCATCCATGCCACCATATTTAGAGCGCCATTTATAAAATGTTGCACTACTTATTCCATTACTACGACATACTTCCGTGATTGGCATACCACTTTCTGCTAATTTTAGAATATTGATTATTTGTGATTCAGTAAACTTTGAGTTCTTCATTTTTAATACCCTTTTTGATGTTAGTCGATATTGTAAATCTCTCTACTTATCAATAGCGCTTTTTTTAGGGGGTATTACGGGGTATTACCAATGTTTATGGATTAACTATATTATTTGCTCGAGTGTTAATGATGTAAGCAGTCTACTATAACTATTCTTATCACCACTTCAAAAGCGCTATACCAAGATTAGTTGCGAGCATATTATTAGAATTATTAACTTGAAGATTACATAAAATGCTGTAAAATATTACCCGATTAAATGTAAATTATGATGGAGTAAGATTAATGAGTAAACTTGAAACTAAAGTCGTATTAAATAAACCTCATGAAAAGCCAATTGGTGCAGTGATCTGGTTGCATGGACTTGGTGCTGACTATAATGACTTTGTACCTGTTGTTAATGAACTTCAATTGCCGATTGGGTTGAAATTTGTATTTCCCAATGCACCGGTAATTCCAGTTACAATTAACAACGGTTACAAAATGCGCGCATGGTATGATATCCTTGATTTTAGCGATTTACATCGTGAAGTTGATAGTGATGGTATTATTGTGAGTGTGAAGCAAGTTAGTATATTAATTGATGAACTAATTGCCGAGGGTTTTAGCGCTGAGCGGATTATTATTGCTGGGTTTTCGCAAGGTGGTGTGATTAGTTATTATACTGCACTGTGCAGTGATTACAATCTGGGTGGGTTAATGGTATTGTCGAGTTATTTACCGGATGTTTCATTGATTGACGTAGCTAAAATACAACATAAATTAAATTTGCCAATTTTAGTTTGTCATGGTAGCCATGACCCAGTAGTAAATATAAATATGGCACATACAGCAACAAAGCATTTGCAGCAGTTTGGCTTGAAATATGATTGGCATGAGTACCCGATGGAACATAGTGTTTGCTATGAGGAGATTGTTGTAATCCGCAACTGGTTATTAAGTATATTTGCCAAATAAGGATTGCGGGATAATGCAACCGTTGTGTATAATATTGCGAGTAATTTTGATTAATTTTAGGTGGATATTATGACAAAGTTTAATTCATTTATGATGGCTGTGCTCGTGGGGGCTATTGGGTTAGTTTTTGCGGATGATTCGGGAGAGATTCCAGGTTATGTTTATACTCCAGCTTCAGGGAGTAATGTTATAAGAACTGCATATGGACAATGTTTGCATAATGCCTATTGGCAACCAGTATATGGCTTGGATCAGTGCGGTGAAGCGCCTAAAGTTAAAGTTAATAAATACGTTACTAAAGTAACATTTAGTGAGTCTGGCGTTAACCTATTTGATTTCTTTTCTGCAGATTTATCTAGCGCAGGTAAGCAAGAGCTAGCCAAGCTCGTAACTCAGGCTAAGAGTGACGGCGGGTTGGATACATTGACTAAAGTTGTTGTAACTGGTCATACCGATAAAATAGGTACGGAAGATGCAAATCAGGAGTTATCGGCAGAGCGGGCAACTAATGTCAAAGATTTTCTAGTTAGCTTAGGCATCCCAAGTGGTAAAATAACGGCAACAGGTATGGGATACCAAAACTCTTTAGTTTCAGATAGCTGTTTTAAAAAATATAATGTGACTAACGCAGAGGTTAATAATGCTCTTGCAATTGCTGATAATGCAGCAACTCCAGCAGAGTTTAAGCGGTTACATGAAGAATATGATAGCAAATATGCCGGCTTGATTAAGTGCGCTGCCGCCGATCGTCGCGTGGAAATTGTTGTTGAGCAAACTGAAACTGAGACTGTAACTGAGTAATAAAGAATATTCAGATTTTCAACTTCCCACACAGAGCGTGTGGGATTTTTATTTGTGAATGAGCATATGTATCGAATTCAATTGAGTGCAGAACCTAAAACGAATGAACAAAAAGTAATTGCAACCATTGGTAATTTTGATGGTTTGCATTTAGGGCATACAGAGCTTTTGGGGCAGTTAAGTCAGCAAGCAAAACTAGATAAATCTTGGCGAATGTTAATTACTTTTGATGTTTTGCCACATGAGTATTTTGCTGATAAAAGCGGCGTGCTTCGCGCTCCACGAATTGGGCTCTTGCGTGACAAGGTTGCGATTTTAGAGCAAAGTCGATTAGTTGATGAAGTAGTGATTTTACATTTTAGCAAATACATGGCGAAGCTTAGAGCGCAAGATTTTATTGACGAAATTCTACGTAATAAATTGGGTGTTAGCGAAATGATAGTCGGGCATGATTTTCGCTTTGGTTACATGGCTGAGGGTACTATTCATGATTTAACTAGTAGCGGAATTAGAACTACTGAGTTTGCTGAATTAAAGCATAATCAGGTACGAGTGTCAAGTTCTCTGATTCGCGAATTGGCTTCGGAACAAAATATTGATTTAATCAGAGGTTATTTGGGTCGTAATATCCGTTATAGTTCACGGATTGTCAAAGGCAATCAGTTAGCCCGTAAGTGGAATTTCCCGACGATAAATCTTAATTTGTATAAAATTCGACCTGTCTTGTGGGGGATTTATACTTCATATGTTTACATTGAAGGCAAACGTTATTTGGGTGTGACGAATATTGGCAAAAACCCAACGGTTAGTGAGGGTAAGGTCTATAAGATTGAAACCCATTTATTGGATGTCGATTTAGACTTGTATGGTAAAATTGCCACCGTTGAAATTCTACACTATTTACGCCCAGAATTGAAATTTGAGGCGCTAGAACCGTTATTTAAGCAAATGTATAAAGATTTAGATGATGCCCGCGAGTTTTTCGCCAGGCTTGAGAACAAGGAATAAATTAGATGGATTATAAAAATACAGTTAACTTACTTGATACACCATTTCCGATGCGTGGCGATTTAGCCAAACGTGAACCTGCAATGCTGGATAAATGGAGTCAGCAACAACGCTATCAAAGATTACGTCAGGTGTGTAGCGGACGCGATAAGTTTATTTTGCATGATGGACCTCCCTATGCAAATGGGCAATTACATATTGGACATGCTTCCAACAAAATTTTAAAAGATATTATTATTCGCAGCAAAACCTTGGCTGGGTTTGACGCGCCATACGTACCTGGCTGGGATTGTCATGGTTTGCCGATTGAATTGAATATTGAAAAACAATTTGGTAAAAATCTTGAACCGCTTGATTTTCGTAATAAATGTCGCGAATATGCCAATGCTCAGATCGAGCAGCAGAAAGTTGATTTTATTCGCCTTGGAGTCTTGGGTGAGTGGGATAATCCATATAAAACGATGGAATTTAGCACTGAGGCTGGAATTGTACGCGCTTTAGGCGAGATTTATAAACAAGGTTATTTGTATAGTGGTGTGAAACCCGTGCATTGGTGTGTTGATTGTGGTTCTGCACTTGCTGAAGCTGAAGTTGAGTACTACGATAAAGTCTCACCAGCGATTGATGTTGCGTTTAGGCTTGCTGGATCTGGACAAGAGTATAAGAATAACATTGCATTATTGGAGAAAGCTTTTAATTTTACTTTTCCGCAGGATTTTTCAACGGTGGAAGCTGTTATTTGGACAACTACCCCATGGACGTTACCAGCAAATCAGGCAATTTGTGCCGGTCCGGAAGTTGAATATGCTTTAGTACAAATAGATAGTTCAAAAGATCAGAATTTGGTAAAAGAAGTTCGTAGGTATTTAATCATTGCGAATAAATTAGTAGAAGAAGCGATTAAACGTTATTCTTTTATTAATGAATCTAAAGTAGTCGCAACTGTTACTGGTGATAAATTAGAATTATTAAAATTTGAACATCCATTTTATAATCGTCAAGTTCCATTAATCTTGGGTGATCACGCAACCGACGATGCTGGTACTGGTTTGGTACATACTGCACCAGCGCATGGTATGGATGATTATCATGTCGGTTTAAAATATAATTTAGATTTGCATAATCCAGTTGGTAATGATGGTTGCTATATCAGTACTACCGAATTATTTGCTGGTATGAATGTGTTTGATGCGAATGCTAAAGTGATCGAAATCCTAGATAATAATAGTCGTTTAATGAATAAAGCTGATATTACTCATAGTTATCCGTGCTGCTGGCGTCATAAAACCAAAATTATTTTTCGCACTACTGGACAATGGTTTATTGGCATGGATAAAGTAGGCATGACTGGCAGGACTTTGCGTGAACAAGCCGAAGCAGCAGTGGATGCTACTGAATTTTATCCAGCTTGGGGACGAGCGCGCTTGGAAGCAATGATTAAGAATCGTCCTGATTGGTGTGTTTCACGTCAACGTCAATGGGGTAGCCCAATGACATTCTTTGTCCATAAAGAAACTGGTGAATTACATCCGCAAAGTTATGAGATTTTACAAGTTATAGCGCAAAAAATTGAAGTTAGCGGGATTGATGCCTGGTTTGGACTAAGTGCCACGGATTTACCTGAGTTTGATCTGACGGATTATGTAAAATTAAAAGATACTTTAGATGTCTGGTTTGATTCAGGGACTACTCATTTAACAGTACTTAACCAGCGCACAGCTTTACAATGGCCTGCCGATTTATATCTTGAAGGTTCGGATCAACATCGTGGTTGGTTCCAGTCATCATTATTAACAGGCTGTGCTGTACGTGGTCGCGCGCCATACAAACAGTTACTGACTCATGGTTTCCTAGTTGATGGTGATGGCTATAAAATGTCCAAATCCAAAGGTAATATTATTTCGATTCCAGATGGAGTGAAGAAATATGGTGCGGATATTCTACGCTTATGGGTAGCCAGCACTGATTACTCAGGTGATATTGCATTCTCCGATGAAATCATGAAGCGGATTACTGATTCATATCGCCGAATTAGAAATACCTTGCGCTTCTTATTAGCGAATCTGAATGATTTTGATGCTGCTAAAGATAGTATTGCGCTGAGTGAGATGGTTGAGGTTGATCGTTATGCTTTAGCTTATGCTGCACAATTGCAAGATAAAATTACTAATCAAACTACGGGCTTATATTCAAGCTATCAATTTCATTTGATCGTGCAAGAATTAGTAACCTACTGCTCAGAGGAACTAGGTGGTTTTTACTTAGATGTTTTAAAAGATCGTCTATATACTTCTAAAGCCGATGGTCATGCACGACGCTCTGCACAAACTGCTTTACACCATATTACTCGTGCGTTACTAGGTATGCTATCACCGATTTTAGCCTTTACTAGTGATGAGGCGTGGGAAGTGTTGGTTAATGATGCGAATGATTCAACTTTGTATCATGTTCATCATCAGCTTCCTATGCTTGATAATGCCAGTGAATTGGTAGCTAAATGGTCTAAGATTCAAGAATTTCGGATTTCAGTATTGAAAGAATTGGAAAATAAACGTACGGCAGGCTTGATCGGTGCTTCGTTACAAGCGGAACTAGTAATTAATGCTGATGCAGAGCTTTATACATTGCTGAATTCAGTTGGTACAGATTTAAAATTTGCTTATATGGTATCTAAAATCACTTTAATTGCAGCAGATGTGACTAGTGTTGAAGTACTTGTAAGTGAGCAACAAAAATGCGAACGCTGCTGGCATTACACAGCAGACGTTGGTAGCAACTCAGAGCATCCGACGATATGTGCGCGTTGTGTAGAAAATGTAGTTGGTAGTGGCGAAACTCGTCATACGGCGTAATTATCTCAATCTGATTCCACACGCGTGTGTTTGAATCAGTTTGAGAAGTATTAAAAAGGTAAACTTATACAAATGAAAAAAATATCAACTTCGTGCCGGGTAGGTTTACTTGGTATCAGCGTTATTGTGATTATTCTGGATCAAATCAGTAAGCATTTTGCGCGTAGCTCGCTAGAGCTATATCTACCTAAAGCATTTTTACCTTCATGGAATTGGACTTTAATGTACAACGAAGGTGCTGCTTTTAGCTTTTTAGGTAATCAAGGTGGCTGGCAAAAAATTATGTTTGCTGGTTTTGCGATTGTTGTCTCCGCTGCCTTGATTTATTATATCATGCGTAAATCTTACCAGATGATTGCTGGAGTTGCCTTTAGTTTTATTCTCGGTGGTGCCTTGGGTAATTTGGTTGATCGCATAACAGCAGGGAAAGTTACCGACTTTATTGACTGGTATGTTGGTACTCATCATTGGCCAGCATTTAATCTGGCAGATAGTTTTATCTGTGTTGGAGTTACCTTGTTGGTAATTGAAAGTTTATTTTTTAGTAAAAAATAAGGTACTAAATGAAAAAAATTATTTTAGCCAACCCGCGCGGCTTTTGCGCTGGCGTTGATCGGGCGATCACAATTGTTGAAACTTCGTTAGCAAAATATGGTGCGCCAGTTTATGTGCGCCATGAGGTTGTGCATAATAAATATGTCGTAGATGGTTTGCAAGAACGTGGTGCGATTTTTATTGAAGAAATTAAGGATGTTCCCGAGGGGAGCATTTTAATTTATTCAGCGCATGGGGTTCCTTTGTCGGTACGTGAAGAGGCGATGGCAAAAAACTTAACCATGATTTTTGATGCTACCTGTCCTTTAGTAAGTAAAGTTCATGTTGAAATTAAGAATTTGCATAAGCAGAACTATACAATCATCATGATTGGACATCGCGGACATCCAGAAGTTGAAGGTACGATGGGACAAGTTAAAGATCATATTCATTTAGTTGAATCTGAAGCTGATGTTGCAGCCTTGCCACTAGACCGCGATATTGAAAAAATTGCGGTAGTTACCCAAACTACCTTGTCAGTGGATGAAACTAAATCGATCATTGCTCGATTAAAAGATACTTTCCCTAATTTACGCTTACCTAAAAATGAAGATATTTGCTATGCTACCCAAAACCGTCAGGATGCGGTCAAAGAAATGGCAAAAAGTTGTGATGCAGTATTAGTGATTGGCAGTAAAAATAGTTCTAATTCCAATCGTCTTAAAGAGCTGGCAGAAAACTTAGGCGTAAAATCTTATTTGATTGATTTTGATTATGAAATAAAAAGCGAATGGCTGGATCAGGTGACGAATGTTGGGGTTACTGCTGGAGCTTCCGCACCTGAGGTGCTGGTTGAGGGTGTAATTAAGCGCCTGCAACAAGAGGGGTTTAACACTACGGAAACTCTAAATGTAGTTGAAGAGCATATGACCTTTGCTCTCCCAAGTGAATTAAGGTAATAAACGCGATATGTTTTTATAGCTAATACTGAAGTATGATCGTATATCACAACTTAGGCAACTATTTAAACGAATGAGACTAAAATGGAAAAAATTAAGCATAACGATATTAAATTTATCTTTAAAAACATAGGTGCAATTGAATATGCCGAAGTTCCACTGAATGATTTAACCATGATCGTTGGTAAAAATAGCACTTCAAAAACCTATCTTACCTATATTATATGGGGGTTTCTGGATTTTATTTATGAATATAATTCACTTCCCACTGATTTAATTAGAAGCATTATGTTTAATGGTAATGTACTAAAGCAAGAAGTTTATTTAAAGGATATAGAATCGAATTTAATATCTAGATTCATACTTTTGTCCGAATCTCTATATACTAAACAGCGAGTTTATGAGGTATTGGCAATTGATGATGCAAAGCACTTGGAAAAATTTCAATTTAATGTGAATGTAGATAAGTTTAAGCTTAATCACAATATAAAAGTTGATGACTTTGATGTTAATCAGGTAAAAGTTGTTCCCAGTATTGAAAATGGTATTTTATCATTTAGTCTAATAAAACCAAGTGATTACCAAGTGAATGATAATGATTTACAGTTGATAGCTAGTAATTTATTAATGCGTGTTCTGCGCCCATTTATCAAACAAATTTTTCCGCGTCCATTCATTATAACTTCAGAACGAACGGGAATTGGTGTTTTCCGCAAAGAAGTAGATGGCTATCGCTCTAGTTTTGCTGAGTCTTTAGCTAGAGATTCTACTACTAAAAAATATAATATGCTTGATAAAAATGTATTGAATAATCTCGTTGATCGGGCAATAAATTCAATCGCTCGCTACCCGCAGCCAATATCCGATAATATTAGTGTGTCCAGAGATTTGTTTGATATAACTACTAAAACTGATTTTGCTATTCCAGCTAAAAAATATATTAAAGATAATTTAACACATGGTGAGTTTGTATTTAATAAATCATTAAACGAAGTATTTTACAATCAAGTAATAGGTAGTGCTAAAGTGTCGTTACCATATTATCTAGCTTCCTCAAGCGTTAAATCACATTTATTTTTAGATAGTTATATTAATTATATCGCACAAACAGGGCAGATATTAATCATTGATGAGCCAGAATTGAATTTACACCCTGATAATCTGCGTCATATGGCTAGGCTTTTGGCGATGCTTGTAAATAATGGCGTAAAATTGTTATTTACTACCCACAGCGATTATATTATTAAAGAACTAAATAATTTAATAATGCTTGAGAGCTTACCAGAAGATGCACGAGATTATGCGATTGGGCAAATCAAGGAAGAAACTAAAACCGAATATCAATCAGAAATGTTTTTGGCAAAAGATAAAGTAACGTGTGTTATTGCTAAACAAGATGGAAAACTTGGTCGTGTAAAAACTGAAATCGCACCAATTAATGAGTTTGGCATTGACGTAAGCATAATTGATGATGAGATTAATGCATTAAGTAAAACTTCAAATGTTTTATATAATATAATTGATGCTATTTAATAGTGGTAGTATGATGACTATAAGTAATTATCTAAATAGTACCTTTACTGTACAAGCAAGAGGAATTGCTGATGAGCCATATAAACTTCATGAATTTGTGTTAAAAGAAGATGACAGTAATAGCAGGCATGAGATTAAAGTTAAATTTTCACCAAATAAATTTAAAGTAACGATTTTTAAAAGCGATTATAAAAATAATAACCAAAGTGATAACTTGCTAAAGATATTTAATAACGCCACTAAACATTTAACGAGAGTGCCTGATTATATTATGTTCATTGAACATTGTGACATATGCAAAATTATAATAGTCGAGATGAAATCAAGTCGACCAAACCCAAGTAACGCAAATTTCAATAGGAATATAGACGAATATAATCAGAAATTAATAGCAAAATTCAACAATGGGAAAAGTATTTCACAGTTTATTTTTAACATTTTAAACAAAAAAATTAATGGCGATGATATTTGTAATTTATTATGTATAAAGCCTTTACAAAACCAACATAATAAACAAACAACTAACCCAGTTGATGACAGTATTTCTAGAGATTCAAATGGTGAGACTAATTGGTTTTATGAATACGGAGAAGAGTTCAGAATTAGAGATTTATTACAACGGTGTTTTGGTGTTTCAGTATGAGCAATAACTTTATCAAACACATTACGCTAGAAAACTATAAATCAATCAAAAAGCTTGATTTAGAATTAAAGCCGCTAAACGTACTTATTGGTAGTAATGGTGCTGGTAAAAGTAATTTCATTAGTTTTTTTAATTTGTTGTTGAAGTCTGTTCATGGCGTGGGTGAAACATATATTATAAAAAATGGTGGGATGGAGTATTTTTTATGCTATGGTGCTAAGCGTTCGCAATACATAAAAGGAAGGATTAAAACCTCAGCACAATTTGAGGTTGAACTAGAGTTATTTTTAACAAAAGATATGAGTATGCCATACATAAAATATAGGTACATTGATACTCAAGATAAATACCTGAAAATCTTATTACAGGTATTAAATTCTTCATCTGTTTCAAATAATGATAAAAGAATAATGCTACAGGATATACAAGCCTATCACCTTAACGACACCAGTGACACTTCACCATTAAAAGCAACAGTTGCAAATAACGATAATTTATTCCTCCGTGCTGATGGGCAAAATTTAGCCTGCATGATTAAGCTCGTTTATGACAAATATCCAGAATATTACAAGATTATCGTGGACACGATTCGAAATATCGTGCCAGATTTTCATGATTTTGTTATTCGCGACAATAGCGATTTTTTGAGCTTAGAATGGTTTAATAAAAATAATGTTGATATTCCGTGGAAAGCGCATTATTTATCAGATGGCTCATTACGGTTTATTGCGCTAGCAGTATTGCTGTTAATGCCGAGTAAACTACAACCACAAGTTATCATTATTGATGAACCAGAAATTGGGTTACATCCCACTGCATTAAATGTTTTGTCTGGGCTAATTAAACGTGCGTCTTTAGAACGTCAGGTAATCGTTAGCACTCAATCGGCAACATTACTTAGTCAATTTGAGCCAGACGATGTGATCGTGGTTGACAAGAAAGACAAGTATAGCGAATTTAGGCGTCTGAGCAATCATGATTTGGCTAATTGGTTAGAAAGTTATACACTTGGCGAATTATGGGAAACCAATGTTATTGGCGGCAGACCGTGATTAACTTGTGCTTCGTTGTCGAGGGATATGCTGAGGAAAATTTTGTTAATTATAAGTTAAGCGAATATTTGCAAAGTAAGCTCAGTAAGAAGCTTAATGTTAGTGTGCAAAATTTACAAGGTGGTATTTTATACAGTAAGTTGATTGATCGGTTAAAAAATACAGCCCCACAGTATGATATTGTTACGACACTAATTGACCTAGTTGGTCTTGACGCTGCTAAACTAGATAATTATAGTGTAATTATGGCAAACAGTAATATATCATCGCAAGATAAGTCCTTACAGGTTCAACAGTTAATTGCAGATGCTGTAAGTTGTAGCAATGTAATTCCTCATGTTCAACCACATGAGTTTGAAGCATTATGCTTTGCAGACATTGAAGCTTTGGAGCGAAGTGATCCATTGCTAGCCAGAAACAAAAACAAAATTGAGCAAATTTTACAAAATTATGCCTCAAATCCAGAAAATATAAATACAATACCAAGCAAATATCCAGCAAAGCAGCTTGAGAAGTTTGCTTATACCAAGGGAGCAAGTAACTTTGCTTTTTATTGTGATATAGAAAAAATTAAAGCTAAATGTCCGCATTTTAGCATGTGGATTAATCAGTTGTCAGATCGACTATTATTGTTATAGGAACACAAATATGTTTGAAAATTTATCATCCAGACTCTCCGGAGTAGTTAAAACCTTATCAGGTAATTCACGCCTGACTGAAAGTAATATTTCTGATGCTTTACGTGAGATCAGAATTGCGTTACTTGAGGCAGATGTTGCGTTGCCAGTAGTTAAGCAATTTATTGCTGATGTTAAAGAAGAAGCACTTGGTGAAAAGGTTGTTGGTAGCCTGACTCCAGGGCAAGCGTTAATTGACGTAGTGAATAAAAAATTAACCGCGTTGATGGGGGAATTTAATAACCAATTAGATTTAAGTGCCGTGCCACCAGCTGTGATTTTGATGGCAGGTTTGCAAGGGGCGGGTAAAACTACTACGGTAGGTAAACTGGCTAAAAGATTAAAAGATAACGATAGAAAAAAAGTATTGGTGGTGAGTGCCGATGTCTATCGTCCGGCGGCGATTGAACAGCTAAAAACCTTAGCTAAAAGTTTGGATGTGGAATGCTTTCCTTCAACTGAACAACAGCAGCCGAAAGAGATTGCGCTAAGTGCATTGGATTATGCTCGCAAACATTATTTTGATGTGCTGATTGTTGATACTGCAGGGCGTTTGAGTGTTGATGAATTTATGATGAATGAGATTAAAGATTTACATAAATCGCTCAATCCAGTTGAAACCTTGTTTGTAGTTGATGCGATGCTTGGACAAGATGCAGTGAATACAGCTAAAGCGTTTAATGATGCCTTGGCATTAACTGGGGTAATTCTGACCAAAATGGATGGCGATGCGCGTGGTGGTGCTGCATTATCAATCAGAAATATTACTGGCAAACCGATTAAATTTATCGGGGTATCTGAGAAAATTAATGGTTTAGAGCCTTTTTATCCAGATCGAATGGCATCTCGAATCCTTGGCATGGGTGATATCCTTTCGTTAATTGATGAAGTTAAGGGTAATGTTGACGAAGCTGAAGCCAAAAAATTGATGGACAAAGTCAAAAAAGGTAAAGGATTTGACCTTAATGACTTTAAAATGCAATTTGAGCAAATGAATAATATGGGTGGTATGAGCAAGATTTTAGATAAATTGCCTGGTAATATTGCGGAAAAAGCGCCACAGATTATAAATGATAAAATGATTCGTAAAAATGTTGCAATTATTGATTCAATGACCAAGCTCGAACGACAAAAACCAGAATTGTTAAAAGCCTCACGTAAGCGGAGAATTGCTTTGGGTAGTGGTACTTCCGTGCAAGAAGTTAACCAACTGTTAAAACAATATGAACAAATCAGTGGGATGATGAAGAAATTTAGCGGCGGTGGCGGTATGATGAAAATGATGAAAAATTTCAAGCATCTTATGCCAAAAATGTAATGTCATAAAAATGGCAAGTTTTGAGATGAGCGTAATGAATTATGATGATTTACCCATCTTGATTAAATAGTGTATGTGTTAAAATCAAAGTTCTGGTATCGATAATTAATTTGAATTATAAATGGTAGATGATGTTCAAATGAAAAATTTATTATTAATCTTTTTATGTGCTGCTGGAAGTTGTTTTGCGGCTGAATCAAGTGTCTCTGTTTCCAGTGCTGTAGTTGGTAATGAGTCTGGCAAAATTGTTGCGATTAATAATTTTGCGGTAGACAAGTATATGGGTAAGTGGTTTGAGATTGCCAGATTACCAATTTATTTTGAAAAGCGTTGTGTGGCACCTGTAACTACAGAGTATGTGCACAAAGGTGATGAAATACAAATTACCAATAATTGTGCCACGGTATCTGGAGATGCTTACACGCGAAATGGGGTTGCATATTTATCTGAAAATAACTTGAATGGTGATGGTCGACTAATTGTTACATCATTCCCAACTTGGTTACGTTGGACGCATCTTGGACGGAGCGATTATTGGATAATTTATGCCGATGCCTCTTATACAATGGTAGCAAGTCCAGATACAAAATATTTATGGATTTATTCTCGTGAGGAAACACCTGCGCTTGAGGATATTCAACGGTTGATTTCTATCGCTGAACAACAGGGATTTGATACTGCCAAATTAATTTTTAACTATCCATCGTACTATGCTAAATAAGTTTACTCTCAAGTTGTTTATTTAATCATTAATTCGTTTTCTTTTTAAGGTTTTTCCATGGATATTACTGAATTACTTACTTTTGGTGTCGCGAATAAAGCTTCGGACATGCATTTATCAAGTGGATTGCCTCCGATGCTTAGGGTTAATGGTGAAATCCGTAAAGTAAATTTACCACCACTAGACTCTACTGAAGTAAAAAATATGGTCTATGACATTATGAATGATAATACGCGTAAGATATTTGAACAGAATATGGAAGTCGATTTTGCTTTTGAGATTCCAAATGTTTCGCGTTTTCGTGCCAATATTTTTATGCAAACCCGAGGAGTTGGTGCGGTTTTCAGAAGTATTCCATCTAAAATATTATCATTAGAAAAACTTAATGCACCCAATATTTTTAAAGAAATTGCCTCTTTTACCAAAGGTATTGTTCTGGTAACGGGTCCTACAGGTTCAGGTAAATCAACTACCTTGGCAGCGATGGTTGATTATATCAATGAAACCGATTATCAGCATATCTTAACTGTTGAAGATCCAGTGGAGTTTGTCCATACTAGTAAGCGTAGCCTGATTAATCAACGTGAGCTGAACACACATACCAAAAGCTTTGCCAATGCTCTAAAATCAGCACTTCGTGAAGATCCTGATTGCGTTTTGGTCGGTGAGATGCGTGATTTGGAAACCATTCGTTTGGCATTAACTGCCGCTGAAACGGGACATTTGGTTTTTGGAACACTGCATACCTCATCCGCGGCAAAAACAATTGATCGGGTTATTGACGTTTTTCCTGCTGCCGAAAAAGATATGGTGCGGGTGATGTTGTCTGAAAGTTTGCGCGCGGTAATTTCACAGCTCTTAATTAAGAAAAAAGATGATTCAGGGCGTGTGGCAGTGCATGAGATCATGCTGGTTAACTCGGCAATTAAAAATCTAATTCGTGAAAATAAGGTTTCGCAAATTAATTCAGCTCTCCAAACTGGTCAACAATATGGAATGCAAACTATGGATCAGGCGCTGATTAAGGCAGTTAAAAGTGGTGACATTTCAGCTGAAGCTGCATCAGTATATGCAGTCCAAAAAGAATTATTTTTTGACCTATAGAGGAGATACAGCTGATGGCTATTGAAGTTAATATGATTCGTGAGTCAGCAAGTGCAAAACTTTTTATGAGTTATTTGCTAAAACAAGCCTTGCTAATTGGTGCAGATGATACTTTTATCATATCAGGTTTTGCACCATCATTTAAAATTGATGGAAAAATGACGCCGCAGTTTAGCGAGAAGCTTCTTCCGGAGCAAGCAAGCCTATTGGTATACTCAATTATGAATGATGCGCAACGCAAGCAGTATGATGCAGAGAAAGAGCTAAATTTTGCAATTGCCGTTGATGGCGGGCGCTTTCGGGTTAATGCTTATCGTGAACAAAATAAAACAGCAATGGTGCTACGTAAGATTAACACTAAAGTGCCAACACTGGAAGATTTGAAAGTTCCACCAGTTTTGGCGGAATTAGCGATGGAACGTAAAGGCTTGATTTTAGTAATTGGACAAACTGGTTCAGGTAAATCAACAACCTTGGCGGCAATGATCGATCATCGCAATAAAAACTCATATGGGCATATTTTATCAATTGAAGATCCAGTCGAGTTTGTTCATCAACATCAAAATTGTATCGTGTCACAGCGTGAAGTCGGTGTTGATACTGAATGTTGGCACAATGCGATAAAGTCCGCACTCCGTCAAGCGCCAAACGTGGTACTAATTGGTGAGATTCGTGATGCGGAAGCAATGGAATATGCTTTACAATTTGCGGAGACTGGACACTTGTGTGTAGCGACTATTCATGCGACCAACTGTATGCAAAGTATTGAGCGGGTTGTGAATTTGTTTCCTTCTGAGAAACAGCATCAGGTATATATGAATCTGGCGCTTAATCTAAAAGCAATAATTGGACAACGTCTTATTCCTCTGGAAGCAGGTAAGGGTAGAGCTGCAGCGATTGAAGTAATGTTAAATAGCTCCACCGTTGCAGATTATATTTTCAAACAAACCATTGATCCAATTCGTGAAGTGATGATTAAATCACGTGAACAGGGAATGCAAACTTTTGATCAGTCGTTATTTGAGCTTTATGAAGTCGGTAAAATCAGCTATGAAGAAGCATTAAAAAATGCGGACAGTTTAAATGATATAAAAATGCGGATTAAATTAGATAGTAAACGAGCATCTGTAGAGGGGCTTAATGCTAAAAGTGATGATGCAGTTACGTTAAGAATAATTTAACGATGAAAATCATTGGCATAATTGGTGGTATGAGCTGGGAATCAACGCAGAGCTATTATCAGATTATTAATCAAGAAGTTAAACGGCGACTTGGTGGACTTCATTCTGCAAAATGCATTGTTTATTCTGTAGATTTTGCTGAAATTGAGCAACTGCAACAACGTGGTGATTGGGAGAGTTCTGCTTTAATTTTAGGTGCTGCTGCTCGTGCATTACAATTAGCTGGAGTAGAGTTGATCGTTGTTGCAACTAATACAATGCATAAAGTTTTTGATAAAATACAACAATCAGTCTCAGTCCCGCTATTGCACATAGCTGACGTTACAGCCGAGCAGATCAAATTATCTGGAGTAAAAAAAGTTGCTTTATTGGGTACTCGCTTTACGATGGAGCAAGATTTTTATAAGGGGCGCTTGAGTGATAACCACTCAATTGAGGTAATTACTCCTGATAATGATGAGAGAAAAGTGGTTCATGATATTATTTATGATGAGCTATGTCAGGGAATTATCAAGGATGATTCTCGTCAGTATTATTTAGATTTAATAAAGAGATTAGTTGCGCGTGGTGCTGATGGTATTATATTAGGTTGTACAGAGATTGAACAGTTGATTAATCAAATTAATTGTGGCGTACCATTATTTGCAACGGCAAGGATTCACGCTTTGGCTGCTGTTAATTTTGCGTTGCAAGATGTTTCGAAATGAAGAAAAGGGACACAATATGTTAGTTCATGAAGCTTTGGCAGCTCGCCAGTCGGTGCGCAAATTTCTGGGTAAAATGCCAGAGCATGATGATATTGTTAAAATTCTGGAATTTGCTAAGCGTTCTCCTTCGGGAACCAATACTCAACCATGGCAAGTTGCGGTGGTTAGTGGCGCAGCTAAAGCTGCATTAGATAAAGAACTAGTTGAGGCATTTCGTTCTGGACAAGAGAAAAATCTCGACTATAATTATTATCCAGCTAAATTGCCACGTGATATGCAAGTAAGGCGTGTTGCATGTGGTATGCAAATGTATCAAACATTGGGTATAACCCGCCAAGATACCGATAAAAGATTATTGCAATGGGAACAAAATTATAGTGCTTTTGGTGCACCAGTGGTTTTATTTTTCTTTACCAATAAGATGCTGGAAAAAGGTTCATATCTTGACTGTGGAATGTTTCTGCAATCAGTAATGCTAATGGCAACTGAACTAGGTTTGGCGACTTGTGCGCAAGCCGCGTTGGCGGAATATCCCGCAATTGTTAAAGAGCATCTTGGGTATTCTGAAGATGATATTTTATTGTGTGGTATGGCTTTGGGTTATGAGGATAAAACGGCGTTGATTAATAGTTATCGTACAGAGCGTGAGGAACTGGAAGGTTTCACAAAATTTTTTGATTAAAGAGCCAGCGTCGCGCTGGACCGCATATTAGAATAAATGAAAATCTCTTTTTCTCTGGAGTAGATATTATGATGTTGATTATGGAAATTATTGGTGGGTTTATCTTTTTTGGAGTATTAAGCTTTTTGAGTTTAATTATCCTACCAAGTTTGTTTGGCTGCTTTGGATTTATTTTGTTTTGGGTGGTTTTATTAAGCTTAATTATCTTTTTTAGTATTAATATCGGTTGGTTTTTACTGTTTGCGGTAATTATTTATGCGGCTTTAATTATCCGTAAATATTCACGTTATCAAAGTTTACCAGATTATGATGGGTATTTATTAAACTATCCTAATGCTTATCGCGATGGTAAAGCATTATGTAATGTTTGTGGCGCTGAGCATATTACTCATACCGGATTATTTGGTAATCAATCTAAATCTCGTTACTATGTTTGTTTAAATTGTAAAAGCTGGTTATACAAGTTTAAGGTGATTTAAGTTATGGTTCGCCAATTATTATTAGATACAGAAACCACTGGATTTGAACCTAGTGAAGGTCATCGGATTATTGAGTTTGCTGCTTTGGAAATGATTGATCGTGAGTTAACCGGTAAATCATTACACCTTTATTTTAATCCTGAGCGTGATATTCCGCAAGAAGCGACGAATGTTCATGGTATAAAGCTTGAAGATGTAGCGCATGAGCCAACGTTTAAGGAACGAGTGAATGAAATTATTGAATATATTGATGGTGCAGAGCTGATTATTCATAACGCTAAATTTGATTTGAAGTTTTTGGATCATCACTTTAATGAAGTTGGTAAAAAACCAACTCTAGCCTATGCGGCTACCGCTATTGATACTTTGACGATGGCGCGCAATAAATTCCCCGGTGCTAAAAATAATCTTGATGCTCTGTGTGACCGTTTCAATGTAGATCGCTCTAATCGTGGTTATCATGGCGCCTTAATTGATTGCGAATTATTAGCCCATGTTTATATTGGTTTAACTCGTGAACAAATTAGTCTACTGGCAGAAGAGACTAAGCAACATGCTAGTACCAATAAGATTTTTAAAAGCTTTGCTTCTGCAGATTCAAATTTGATTGCGGCGAAACTTAGTGATGAAGAGCATCATGCTCATTTTGAATATTTAAAGCAGCTGGATAAAACTAGCAAAGGTTCTTGTCTGTGGTACAATAAATCCAAAGAGTTCATTAATGAGTAAATTCATTGCGGTATTGCCATGCGCGGGTAGCGGAAGTCGTTTTGGCTCGACGCTTGCCAAGCAATATCATCCTTTATGTAACAAAACTGTTTTAGACTGGACACTGAGCGCATTTGAGGTCGTTGCAGAAATTGAACAGGTATTATTAGTTGCAAGTCCCGATGATGAGCGGATTGATAATTATACTACAAAATACAATAAAGTTAAAATCGCCAAGGTTGGCGGCGCAACACGAGCCGAAAGTGTTAGTAACGGTTTGCGTGAGTTAGGAATAATGCCTGATGATTGGGTGCTAGTGCATGATGCTGCACGTTGTTGTATTCATCCGAATGATATTCGAAAGCTGATTAATCAACTAAAAAGCGGAACTAATGGCGGAATTTTGGCAGCTAAAGCAGTGGATACAATTAAACAAGTAGATTTTGTTCAGCAAGTACTAAGAACACTTGATCGGCAATATATCTATATGGCGCAAACACCGCAAATGTTCCGCTATCAAGAGCTAACTTACGCATTATCGCACGCTGATTTAGCGCAAGTTACTGATGAAGCGAGTGCGGTTGAACTAGTTGGTGGTGTAGTGCAAGTAGTTGAAAGCGATACACCAAATATTAAAGTGACATTTCCTTTTGATTTAAAGCTAGCTCAGATGATTATTAATTCATATTTAGAGGATGGTGTGTATGTTTAGAATTGGACAAGGTTTCGATTTACATCGTTTAGTAGAGGGACGACCACTGATTATTGGCGGGGTTGAGATTCCGTACCATCAGGGGTTAGACGGTCATTCTGATGCAGATGTTCTCATTCATGCCATTATTGATGCATTAATTGGTGCCGCTGCTTTGGGAGATATTGGACATTTATTTCCTGATACTGATCCGCAATATGCTGGTGCGGATAGTAAAAAGCTCTTAGCTAATGTTTATCAATTAATCACTGAGAGCGGATATGTGGTGAATAATATTGATTCGACGATTATTATTGAAAAACCTAAATTACGTGATCATATTGATGTGATGCGTGATGTTATTGCTAAATTGTTAAACTTACGCTTGGAGCAAGTAAGTATTAAAGCAAAAACCAGCGAGAAGATTGGAATAGTAGGGCGTGGTGAAGCGGCGATAGCAGAAGCTATTGTACTATTAGTTAAGTAAACAATAAGTAAAGGTGTAAAGTGATGGATCAAAACGCATTAAAAAAATTAGTTGGGGAATATGCAATTAAGTATATTAATGATGACGATATGATGGTGGGAGTTGGCACTGGTAGCACGGTAAAATATTTTATCGATGCATTAGCAACGATTAAAGGGCGAATTCAGGGAGCCGTTTCAAGCTCTGAACAATCCACGGCGTTACTTAAGTCATATGGTATTGCTGTATATGATTTAAATTCAGTTGGTACCTTGGATTTGTACATTGATGGCGCAGATGAAATAGATCATAATCTACATATGACTAAGGGTGGTGGAGCTGCGCTAACTCGTGAAAAAATTATTGCTGCAGCATCTAAAAAATTTATCTGTATTGCTGATGAAAGCAAATATGTTAAGGTTTTAGGTAAATTTCCTTTGCCTGTTGAAGTAATTCCAATGGCAAGGAGTTATGTTGCACGAGAGCTGGTTAAACTTGGTGGAACGCCTGTTTGGCGTGAAGGTGTGACTACTGATAATGGTAATTGGATTATTGATTTGCATAATCTACAAATCTTAAATCCTGTTGAATTAGAACAAAAAATTAATAATATTGTTGGTGTAGTTACCAATGGGTTATTTGCAATGCGTGGCGCTAATGAATTAGTGTTGGGGCGCAGCAATGGCGTAGTTGAAATAATAAAGTAAGGGGAAATCATGACTGTTAATTTATTGGCAACAGTAGATCTTGGCTCAAATAGCTTTCGTCTATTAATTGGTAAAATTAATAGCGATGGAACAATTGTACCATTGGATCAGATCAAGGAAACCGTGCGTTTAGCCAGTGGCTTAGATGCAAAGAATAATTTAACTAAAGAGTCTCAATTGTTTGCATTGGAAGTTCTAACTCGTTTTAGTGAACGTTTAAGTAATTTTAAAAAGTCACAAGTTCGGGTAGTTGGTACTAGTACGCTGCGCGTTGCTAATAATTCGGCAGAATTTATCACAATCGCCAATAAAGCTTTAGGTTTTCCGATTGAAGTTATTTCTGGTAAAGAAGAAGCACGTTTGATTTATATCGGTGCAATGCATTCATTAGCTTATACCACGGAAAAGCGTTTGGTTATTGATATTGGTGGTGGTTCGACTGAGTTTATCATCGGCGAAGGATATGAGCCGCAGATCATGGAAAGCGTTACTATGGGCTGTGTTTCATATACTGGGCGCTATTTTACTGATGGGCAATTAACTGAAGCTAATTTTAATAATGCAATTTATGCTGCTAGAAGTAAAATTCAAAGTATGGAACATCTTTTTGCAGAGCATGATTGGTTATTGGCTATTGGAACTTCAGGTACTGCTAAAACTTTATATGATATGTGTGTTGAAAACGGTCTATCGACTCAAATTAGCTACGACGGGATGCTGCAGTTAAAGAAAAAACTTATTCGGGCTAAATCAATCAAAAATATTACAATTGCGGGTATCAAAGATGATAGGCGCGCGGTAATTGCTGGTGGTTTATCGATTATGCTGGCTATTTTTGAAGAGCTTGGTATTCGAGAAATGACCATTGCTGATGGTTCACTGCGTGAAGGAGTGATGTATGATCTGATGGGCAGAAAAAGTGATTCAGATTTACGGGAAGTTACGGTCGTAGATTTAAAAAAGCGTTATGGGCTTGACATAGTTCAGGGAGAGCGAGTTGCTAACCTAGCAGTATACATGCAAAGCCAGTTAATTCGCCCTGAAAAAACCAATCATGAGACCCGTAAATTGTTAGTCTGGGCATGTGAGCTCTATGAAATCGGCTTGTCAATTTCACATAATGATTATCACAAGCACGGGGCATATATCTTACAAAATTCGGATTTAGCTGGTTTTTCTAAACCAGAACAGACGATTGTTGCGGAATTGGTTAAAGCTCATCGTGGTAGTGTGAGCAAAATATTTTTGAAACTTCGTAAAATGTATCGTGACAAAATTAAGACTGGAGTAGTCTTTGCCTTGATCTCATTTAGAATTTCAGTGATTTTAAATCGTGGACGTAAAGATTTTAATTTTATTGAAGTCTTAAAAGTTGATAATGTAACTAAATCTGGCTTTAGCTTGTTAATGAGTAAAGAGTGGTTGACTAATAACCCATTGACATTATTTTCTTTAAATGAAGAAATTGCCCAGTGGCTGCCATTTGGTTATACTGTAAAATTAGTTGGAGTTAAAGACGATAATTAAATTTACTCTCTTATAACGGCGCAGCGTGATGTTGGTTGCCTTAATTTTATATCTTCTTAGTTCGATGCGACTTTGGTTACCGTGTAGATGTACTCAACTAGATTCAGTAAGCTTTGTATTTGAGTTGGTTGCGCTATAAATTGATTTAGCTTGTTATTTTGTATGGTTTCTGTTATAATCGTGGAATATGATAAATTAAAACTAGTGAGCCTCTTAAGGCTCACTTTTTTGTTGGATAGAAAATGAAGTTACAGCAAATACTGGAGCAAACGATTCCAGGACTTGGTTTTGAACTGGTTGATATTGAGATTACACCAGCCAAAATTATTCGAGTGTTTATTGATAAAGACGGTGGACTTAGCGTAGAGGATTGCGCAAATGTTTCCAATCATTTGAGCCGTGTTTTTGTAGTTGAAGAAATTGATTATAATCGCTTGGAGATTTCCTCACCTGGCTTAGAACGTCCATTGAAGAAAATTCAGGATTATCAACGTTTTGTGGGACGTTTAGCTAAGATTAAAACTAATGAGTTGTTTGACGGGTTAAAAGTTTTCCAGGGAAGAATTATTGCAGTTGATGGCAGTGTAATTAGTCTTGAATTAGAAGATGAACAAATATTTAAAGTTGATTTTGCGAGCATCAGTCGTGGACGACTAATTTTTGAACCTAAACCAAAAGAAAGTAATAAAGGGGGAAGTAAATGAGTAAAGAAGTGCTAATGCTGGTTGACGTACTGGCTAAAGAAAAGAGTTTGGACAAAGAGATTGTTTTCGATAGTTTAGAAAAAGCGTTGGCTTTTGCTACTAAGCGTAGCTTTGAGGGTGAGTTTCCTGAGATTGAAGTGCATATTGACCGCCATAGTGGTAAATATAAAACTATTCGCAAGTGGAATGTAGTGACTGATGTTGATTTTTATGATGATGATAAAGAGTTATCCCAGTCTGATATCGCGGAAAACCCTGAACGTTACGGTAGTGATGTTAAAGTTGGTGATGTAATTGAAGAAGAACTAGAGAATGTTGATTTAGGGCGTGTTTCGGCACAAACGGCGCGCAATATTATTGCCCAACGAATTAAAGATGCCGAGCGCGAACAGGTTTTGACTGAATATTTATCACGTAACAACGGAATAATCGTTGGTAAAGTACGTAAATTTGAGCGTGGTAATGTGGTTGTTGATTGTGGAAAAATTGAAGCAATCATTATGAAACCAGACTTGATCGAAAAAGAAGTTCTAAAACCCGGTGATGTAGTAAAAGGATTCTTTGATAAAGCTAATCCAGTTGTAAAAAATGGTCGTTTAACAATTTCACGTGCTAGCACTGGATTTTTGGCGAAACTATTGGAAAATAATGTACCTGAAATTTCGAATGGTCGGATTGAAATTAAAGCAATTGCACGTGATGCAGGTAATCGCTCTAAAGTGGCAGTTAGCTCAGGTGATACCAGAATTGATGCTAAAGGTGCTGTAATTGGTTTTAGAAATCAACGGATTGATAGTGTGACTAAAGAATTATTTGGTGAACGAGTTGATGTGGTTGACTATGATAGTGATTTGGCTCAATTTGCCCTTAATGCTTTGGCTCCAGCTGAAATTGATAGTGTAGTAGTTGATGAAGAAAAACGTACGATTGATGTGATTGTTGAAGATGATAAATTAGGTTCTGCGATTGGTCCAGATGGTATAAACGTACGCTTAGCGAGTAAATTAACTAATTGCACAATCAATATTTTTGGTAAAACTGAAGCCAAAGATAAAAAACAACATGAGCGTGCAGACTTAATCACAATGTTTAATGATGCACTTGATGTTGATGATGATATCTCAGAATTATTAATTGATAATGGTTTCTCTTCATTGGAAGAGGTTGCTTATGTGGATGTTGAAGATCTTCTTGTGATTGAAGATTTTGATGAAGATGTTGCCAAAGAGTTGCAAGAGCGTGCTAAAAATAGATTATTATCTAAAACTATTCGCTATAAAGACAAAATGGATAAACTAGCAACTGAACTATCTGCAGTAGTTAAGTTTTCGCAAGATGTTTTATTGCAATTGGTTGAACATGAAGTTCTGTCGTTAGATGATTTTGCTGATTTAGCTGGTGATGAATTGATGGATATGATTAGTATCGATTCAGAAACTGCAAATAAATTAATTTTAAAAGCCCGTGAAGTTTGTGGCTATTTTCAAGAGTAAGGAACAAGAATGACAATTAAAGAATTTGCTCTTGAGCTCAATATTTCACAAAGTGAATTGTTGACCAAATTAGCACAAGCAGGAATTAATAAAACATTACAAGATGAACTATCAGCAGAAGATAAGTCAGTCTTTTTAGCATTTTTAAGTGGTGCTGCATCTAAACCTAAAAAATTATCGTTAGGTAAGAAAAAAGATGCTGATGCAGTGCATAAAGAAGAAACTGAAGAACAGCGTTCGAGTAATACAATTAAGGTTGAAATTAAGCGTAAAAAAGTAATGCACAAAAATATTGGTGAAGATGAAATCGAAACTACCACTACTATACCAGTGCATGAAGAAGAGGTTCTAGTGGATACGGTAGTACCAGGTGTTGTTGAAATTGAAGAAGTTATTGCTGCTCCGGTAGTTGAAGAAGTTTTTGTTGCTAAGGCGGCTGAACGACCTGTCAAAACTAATCATGTTGAACATAGTAAGAGCAATGATGATGATAGTCGCAAGGGTGCCAAACCTGCAGCAACTAAAGTGGTTAAAAAACCTAATAAAATGAAAGTTATTGGTAAAGCTGATTCAAGTTTGGAAGATGGCGTTTTGGATGACGAGTTTACCGATATTGAAGCGGTTATTGAAATAGAAGAGGTCGTGGCAACAGCAGAAGTGGCTAAACCAGCTCCAGCGCCACAGCACCATCATAAAGCTCCGCATCATCGTAAACCTGAGCATAAAGCAAAAGCGGTGCATAAAATGCCTAAAATTCAAGAATTCCAAAAACCAGTTAAGCAACAAGTTATGGAAGTGGCAATTCCTGAAGCAATTACAGTTGCTGATTTAGCGCATAAAATTTCGGTTAAGGCTTCTGAAGTAGTGAAACGCTTAATGAAAATGGGCATGATGGTTACTATCAATCAAGCTATTGATCAGGATACCGCAATTTTGGTGGTTGAAGAATTAGGGCATAAGGCAATTGCATCACAAGCAAACGACCCAGAGAGCTTCTTGGATGATGTTGTTGAGCACAATGCGAGTGAAATGATTCATCGCGCCCCAGTAGTTACGGTTATGGGGCATGTTGATCATGGTAAAACTTCATTGCTGGATTATATTCGTAAAGCAAAAGTTGCCGCTGGTGAGGCGGGTGGAATTACCCAACATATCGGTGCTTATCATGTAGAAACTGACAATGGGATGGTGACTTTCCTAGATACTCCAGGACATGAAGCGTTTACGGCATTACGTGCACGTGGTGCTCAATTAACCGATATCGTGATTTTGGTGGTTGCTGCAGATGATGGTATCATGCCACAAACGATTGAAGCGATTAATCACTCTAAATCAGCGGGCGTGCCGATTGTTGTTGCCATGAATAAAATGGATAAACAGGGCGCGAATATTGAGAAAATCAAGCAGGAATTAACCGTGCATGAAATCGTTGCCGAAGATTGGGGTGGAGATGTAATGTGCGTTCCGGTATCTGCTAAAACAGGTATGGGAATTGATGATCTCCTTCAAGCGGTATTATTACAAGCAGAGGTTTTAGAGCTTAAAGCTCAGGTTGATGCTCCAGCTAAAGCGGTTGTAATTGAATCTAAGCTTGATAAAGGTCGTGGTTCGGTTGTAACGGTGTTGGTACAATCAGGAACACTGCGTAAAGGTGATATCGTGCTTGCTGGTACTTGTTATGGTAAAGTTCGCGCGATGATTGATGAACGTGGTAAACCTGTTGACTCTGCTGGGCCGTCAATTCCAGTTGAGATCCTTGGTCTAGCGGATGTTCCTAGCGCAGGGGACGATTTAATCGTGGTTAAAGATGAGCGTAAAGCTCGTGAAATCGCTACTTTCCGCGATGATAAAATGAAAAATGAGCGCTTATTACGTCAGCAAGCAGCTAAATTAGATAGTTTATTCGCCGCGAATGGTTCGCAAGAAGTTAAGACATTGAATATCATCATCAAATCAGATGTTCAAGGTTCTTATGAGGCGCTTACTCATTCATTGCAACGTCTATCTAATGAAGAAGTACAAGTGCAGGTAGTTCATGCTGCAGTTGGTGGTGTTAATGAGTCTGACATCAATTTGGCGATTGCATCGAATGCAGTGGTTGTAGGGTTTAATACTCGTGCCGATAATAATGCTAAAAAACTGGCTGAAAGTAATAATATTGAAATTCGTTACTACAATATTATTTATGAAATAATTGATGATGTTAAAGCGGCATTATCTGGTTTATTATCACCAGAGAAACGTGAAGTTATCACTGGTAATATTGAAATTCGTCAAGTGTTTACGATTAATAAATCTGTAATTGCTGGTTGTATGGTGCTTGATGGTACCGTGAAGCGTAATGCGCGTATTCGTATTATTCGCGACAGCATGGTGGTTCATACAGGTGAATTTAGCGGCTTACGTCGTTTTAAAGATGATGTCAAAGAAGTTAAAGCTGGCTACGAGTGTGGTGTCTCAATAAAAGATTACCATGACATTAAAGAAGGCGATATTATTGAAGCATTTGAAGTTTCAGAAATACAACGAAGCCTTTAATTAAAAAGCTGCTCGGTTTTTACCGGGCAGTTATATTATTAAGATGAAAGTTTAAATAAGTAGATGAAAAAAAGTGCTAATCGTGCCACTCGGATGGCAGATCAGATTCAAAAAGACATTATGTCAATTTTACGTACTAAAGTCAAAGATCCAAGAATTAGTTGGGTTACGGTTAATGACGTAGAAGTAACTAATGATTATTCAGTAGCTAAAATTTATTACTCAGTTCTACAAACAGAACAGCGGGATGGTATAGCTAAAGCACTTGAAAGTGCAAAGGGCTATATTCGTTCAGAGTTATCTAAAGGTTTAACTACCTATACTGTTCCACAATTGAAATTCATTTTTGATGAATCATTAGAACGTGGTTCACATATTTTGAGCTTAATTAGCAAAGTTGCTGATGAGTACAGTGTAGAACCCGAAGCAGAAGACAAAGAAGATGAAGAAAATCCGCAATAAAATTGACGGGGTTTTGTTACTTGACAAACCGCTTGGTTTATCAAGTAATCAGGCTATTCAAAAAGTAAAATGGATTCTAAACGCTGAAAAAGTAGGGCATACTGGTACGTTGGATCCTTTGGCAACAGGTCTTTTACCGATTTGTTTGGGGCAGGCAACTAAATTTGCTGGATATTTACTTGATGGTGATAAAGAGTATATTGCTACAGCTCAGTTAGGCATTATTACTGATAGTGGTGATAGTGAAGGTAATTTGGTTGAAACACGTGCTGTGGATACTGATTTAGAGCGCATTTTATCTGTATTTGAGCATTTTGTCGGTGAGATAGTTCAAATCCCGCCGATGTATTCAGCGCTTAAGCACAATGGTCGTCCATTATATGAGTATGCTAGGGCTGGAATTGAAATTGAGCGTCCCGCGCGTAGTGTTATGATTCATTCATTACGTCTAGATGATTATAATCCGGAGCTTCAGCAAATTACTTTCACTGCCCGAGTTAGTAAAGGAACATATATTCGAACGCTCGCCGAAGATATTGGCAATCTTTTAGGATGTGGTGCATCATTAGTTGCATTACGACGGACTAAAACCAATCAATTTCAGATACAAGATGCAATTACACTGGATGATTTAGCTGCTAATGGACTAGATATTCAGCGACTATTGGCTGTTGATGTTTTAACTGAAGAGTTACAATCATATGAACTAAATGATGCAGAATTTTCTGCGGTTAAATTTGGCAATATTGCGCCAAGTTTACAGAGTGAATATCCATTAAATCAAGACTATCGCTTATATTTTAAGCAATATTTTCTTGGTGTTGGTTATTTTAACGTGATTGAAAATCAAAATTTTCTCCATCCTAAGCGTTTGATCTCAAACTTAAGTACGTTGTTAGTATAGTTTTATTATCGTAACAAGTCATAATTTTGTTAAAAATCTTTAACTATATAGCGATTAATTACTTAATATTTTATTAAAATATAATAATTGCTTATCTTGTAACGTGGTTTTTAGAGACTAAATATTTTAGAAAAAACTTTGACATCTGCTGAAATATTGTGGCATAATAAGCACCTCAACAAAAAGAGACGCCTAGCGTAAGTTAGTTGCGGGAGTAGCTCAGTTGGTAGAGCACAACCTTGCCAAGGTTGGGGTCGCGAGTTCGAGTCTCGTCTCCCGCTCCAGTTGAATTTTGTTGGCAGGCTTGTGAAAAGTTTGCGGGAGTAGCTCAGTTGGTAGAGCACAACCTTGCCAAGGTTGGGGTCGCGAGTTCGAGTCTCGTCTCCCGCTCCACTATGCACAAGTGCCCGTATGTGTGGCGGGGTGGCAGAGTGGTTATGCAGCGGCCTGCAAAGCCGTGGACGCCGGTTCGATTCCGACCCCCGCCTCCACAAAACCAAAAGATGGTGTCTAACATTGCCGCGGTGGCGGAACAGGTAGACGCAAGGGACTTAAAATCCCTCGGGAAGTGATTCCCGTGCCGGTTCGATTCCGGCCCGCGGCACCATCTATTCTTTTTCCTGTTCCTTTTAGGCTTTTGTACTTATCATAGGCTTATTTCAAATTGTCAATATTTCGAACTTCTCATCTAATCAAATTATGTTAAAATTCAACCTTATTCGCGATAAAGTATTACCAGGTCATCCTAGCCGTGCGCAGATTGATAAATGGTTGCGCAAGAGTTTGCAGCAGCGTTATGCTACAGTTGTTTTGAGTATTTCACTGGTTAATGAAGCAATGTCCCAGGAATTAAACCAGGAATATCGTGGAATTAATAAATCAACCAACGTGATTTCACTCGAGTATGCAAGTACGCGTGAATCTTTTGGCTTATTAAGCGGCGAATTAATTCTTTGTGATGAGGTTATTGTTCGTGAAGCTCAGGAACAATCCAAACCAATTTTGGCACATTACGCCCATATGTTTATTCATGGAGCTTTGCACTTACAGGGCTATGATCATATTGAAGAAGATGATGCTGAAGAGATGGAATCGATTGAGATTAATGTCTTACGTGGGCTGGGGTTTGAAAATCCATATATTCAATCAGATTTATCATCCTAGGTCGTTTATTTGCTTCTCACTTATTTAGTATAAGCGTCGTTGCTAATCGCCTACTAGTATTTTCGAATCAGTTTGAATCTGTATGGTTATTTAGCTTGTTCTATTTGGAAGATAATGAAATTATTTAATAATAAAGTATTGCAGCAATTATTTGGCAATCAAGTTAATAATCGTCAGCAATTGGTGGAAATTTTATCTGAATCAGCTAAAGCAGGAATTTTTGATCGGGATAGCTTACCTCTTTTAGAGGCAGTTTTGCAGTTTGGTGATATGCGTGCCAAAGATATTTTATTGCCACGCCACGAAGTTGACGTTATTCAATTAAACAACTCAGTTGATGAAATAATTAAATTAATTATTTCCACCGGGCACTCTCGTTTTCCAGTGGTAAATGATAATATCAATGATGTAGTTGGAATATTTCATAGCAAAGACATTGTCCAATATATTCTTAATCCTGGTGAGTTTGATCTTCATTCTTTATTACGTCAACCATTATTTGTTCCTGATATTAAACCAATTGATGCTTTACTTTATGAGATGCGAGTCCGCCATTCGCATTTAGCGATTGTAGTTGATGAGTTTACCAATGTGGCAGGAATTGTTACCTTAGAAATGATTGTTGAACAGATAATTGGTGAGATCGATGATGAACATGATGCTATTGACGGTGAGGAGCATGGCGTGGTTGAGCTTCAAGCAGGGATCTATCGCGTAAAAGGATTTTGCGGTCTGGAGCAGTTTAATAATGTAACTGACTCTAGCTGGATTGATGATAAGGTTGAGAGCATGGGAGGGTACGTTTGTAAATATTTAGGTAGGATTCCGCAAAGTGGTGAATCATTCGTAATTAATGAGTATGAAGTTGAAATTATTCAGGCTGATAGCCGCAAAATAAGTTCGCTAATTGTTAAAAAATTTCCTAAATAAATGAATAGTCTATCTTCAAAATTTAATCTACTTTGGTTGTTTCTGGCTGGCATCCTCAGTATGTTTGCCTTTGCTCCATATCACAAGAGTATTTTTATTATCATTTCACTATTGATATTACTGTGGATTTATGAAGAGTCATTGTCTAAATCAAGAAAAATGCATCTTTACTTAGGTGTTGCTTGTTTTGCGATGGGCTATTTCAGTGCTCAGCTTTATTGGATATTTTATTCTTTAAATTACATTATTAAAACTGGCTTTATTGTTGCGGTGATTGCACAATTTGCTTTTTCTGCTGTGATGGCTTTTTTTATTGGTTTAGCCTTTTTTATATTTGGGCATGTTCGAACTAAATCTATAGAAGTTAACTATTTATTTCTTTTTCCTAGTTGTTGGGTTTTGGGTGAGTGGTTACGTGGGTGGGTTTTAACAGGATTTCCTTGGTGTGACATTGGTTATACTCAAATTAGCAATCATCTATTGAGTGGCTATTTTCCTGTATTAGGGATTTATGGTGTTTCATGGCTGAGCTTGAGTGTAATTGGATTCTTATTTATCGTAATCTACAAGCGTCAAAACTTATTGGGTAATACACCGCAAATTACGCGGGGACTGCGTTTCTCCATTGTTTATTTTATGCTACTCGCAATTATTGGCTATGGACTTAATAATCAGCAATATACCAAACCATATGGGCGACAAATTAAAGTTGCCTTAGTTCAGGGGAATATTGACCAAGAGACAAAATGGGATAGTAGCAAATTTCTGCGTAATCTGGATATGTATGCCAAGCTTATTGCTCGAACTAAAGCTGATTTAATTATTTTGCCTGAAACGGCTTTTCCAATCTTTGAAAACAATTTACCTCCTTATTACTTGCATGATATAACTGCACTGGCTAAAGCCAATGGTGCGGAGCTTGTGATTGGTATGCCTCAGATCATTAATAGCGCTGGTGACTATGCCAGTGCTGCTGTTGAGGTTAGTAAGCCAGGTCATCCTTATTATGCTAAAACGCATTTGGTTCCCTTTGGTGAATTCACACCATTTCCACAGCTTTGGGGTGGCTTATACCACCTGTTTGGCCTACCGATGGTTGGATTTAGCGGCGGTGGTTTGAATCAGGCTCCGTTTGTTTTAGCCAATCAGAAAATAGCTTTTAATATTTGTTATGAGAATGGTTTTGCCAATGAGCTAGTTGCTCGTGCTGCTAACGCCACGATTATGGCAAATATTAGCGATATGGTGTGGTTTGGTAATACTCACGCGAAAGACGAACATCTTCAGTTGTCACAAGCACGAGCTTTAGAGAATCAGCGTTACTTTATTCAAGGTACCAACACTGGTAGTAGTGCCATTATTAAACCTAATGGGGAAATTCAGTCGCGTCTTCCTGATTTTGAATCAGGGGTGTTGATTGATTACGTTCAAGGGGTAATTGGTACGACGCCTTATCAGCGCTATGCAAACTATCCAGTTATTGGTGGAATATTATTTTTATTGCTTCTGACTATAATGGTAAAGATTGTTTTGTTTTATCGTCACAAATATAAGCAATCCCATCATGTTTAGTAGCCAATGTTGCGTCCATCGCCTTTACAAATGTAATTGTATTGCTTATCCACTATAGAGCCACTATTAATGCTGCTCCAGTCGCTATTAAAATAATAGTTTTTGATTAAGTTTCCATAAACATCGTAAATGCTGCTAGAGTCAATAACATATTGTTTTTGTGCACAATCAATTCGCCACCAAGAGAGGTTGTATTTATATTTTGGTGTTAGGTTTTGGTAATTAAATTTAGATTGATCAACAATAGTTTTACGATCTTGAAACTTATTTGTACTACCATTACTAATACTTGATTCATTGATTTCACTACCAACTAATCCATCTTCGCTACTTCCCAGATAACGCCAGTTGTCACCAGTCCCACCGGGAACTATTTTGGGTGGTACCTTGGGTACGCTAGATTTTTTACTGGTGCTTTTATGGCTGCGGCTATATGCAGAGCTAGAGTCGGTGGTAGAGCAGGCACTAGTTAGGGCTATGATCGGTAGAATAAGAAGATTTTTAATTTTTAGCATACTTAATCAGATAATAAGATATAAGGAAATAAAAAAGATGCTGTAATTCACAGCATCTTTTTTATAAATTACGATTATTTTTTCGCTACAGCTTCTTTCAAAGATTTGCCTGGTTTAAACTTAGGCGTTACTGTAGCAGAGATTTTAATCTCTTTACCGGTTTTAGGGTTGCGACCAACACGTGCTGCTCTTTCAGCCGTAGAGAAAGATCCAAAACCAACCAAAGTCACAGTTTCACCTTTTTTTAATGCAGCAGTAACGCTCGTTACAAATGCATCAACTGCTTCACCAGCTTTAACTTTAGAGATATCTGCACTAGTAGCGATAGCTTCAATTAATTCTGCCTTATTCATAAAAAGCTCCAATAAATAGATTAAAATTAGTATATATACAGACGTAGTTATACCAAAGCTGGTTAATGCTGTCAAACCCAATTTTGCAAAAAAAAGATTAAAAGGCATAACATGTTGAAATGGTTGATTAAAAAACATGTGTCAAAATCCGACATTTGTATGGAAAATTTGTCTTAAGCATTGATAATAGGTAGTTTCCAATGATATTTAACACTCATCATTCTGAGCGTAACCATAAAAATGACTGCAATAAATCCAGCAAGCTCTTGGAACATAAAACCTGACAAAACGATATATAAAATAGCACCCAAGAAGCATACCGTAATATATAGTTCACTGGAGAATACTAATGGTACACGATTTGCGATTACATCAGCGATTACGCCCCCTCCAACAGCAGTCCAGATACCTAAAATAATTGCAATATAAAAATTCTGACCCATTATGAATGATTTTTCAACACCAGCTAAACAAAATACTGCTAATCCAATAGCATCAGATAAAAGAACTAATTGTGTTAATCTGCGATTGGCTAATAGCTTAGGATTTAAGTAAAATATTATATAGGTGATTGCCCCAACTCCAAGGCTTAGCCATACATATAGATGGTTATTAATCCAAAAAACTGTAGTTCCTAAAATTAAATCCCGAAATGTTCCTCCTGCATTTGAAATTACAAAAGCTAGCAATAATGCTCCGGTAATATCCATTTTTGAATCAATTGCTCTTAGACATCCGCTGATTGAACAGGCTATAACACCGACAATTAATAATATATCCAATAATAAGCTTATATGTTCAATGTAAGTATTAGATGCCATAATTTGTCCTAACTAAATTGATTGTCAATAATTGACGAGCATAAACTGCACGAGCAACGTTTTGATTTAATGATGTACTGTTTACAAGATCGGAAAAATCTAACTGAGTCAATGTTAACGATATTTTTTTCAAAAATTCAAGGTTTAAACGAGATATTTCATTTTGAAAATTGGGTAACTCAGAAATTAATCGTAATAAAAGTGCAAATTGTTGATTATCTCGCAATGCATTACTTTTCTTAAGTAAGTCAAGAAGTTGTTCATTGGTGAAGTTATTATCTATTGTATGAGCCAAGAATTCAAAAATGGGAATGGCATGTTTCATTAGGTTAAGAGTTTGTTTGTCGTTGGCAAATTCATTGACTTTTTGCTGTAGACAACTGACACTAAGTATGTATGCCAATGCTAAGTATTTGGTTTTGATATCTTGAAGCTGCTCTAAAGTGGAAATCAGTATTTTTTGCTGACTCTGCTCGCCTATGGCTTTAGCCAGATTAGGAAAGAACACACTTAAATTTTTAGTTTCAATTAATATATTAAAAAAACGCGAGCTATATTTATAACTTAGAGCTTTATCCAGTTCACTTAAAATTCGTTCACGACTTAACGTTAACCCATCTTGATTGATACCCATGCTGGTTAGTAACTCAATGGTTTCATTTGCAACGTCAAAATTAAAGCGTGCAGCAAAACGGGCTACTCTCAAAATGCGCAATGGGTCTTCACTAAATGCAGGTGACACATGACGGATAACATGCTCTCGCAGGTCTTGTACTCCGTTAAATGGATCAATTATTCTACCTTCTGCATCTTCAGCAATTGCATTTATTGTAATGTCACGTCTGGACAGATCTTGCTCGAGGGTTACTTCCTTACTGCTGTTAGTGATAAATCCAGTATGTCCGGGTGCAATTTTTCTTTCCATTCTTGCCAAAGCATATTCTTCTTTACTTTGAGGATGAAGAAATACGGGAAAACTTTTACCGACTTGAGTATAACCCAGTTCTAGCATCTCATCTGGGGAGCTTCCGGTTACAACATAGTCACAATCATGTGGTTTTATTCCTAATAATTTGTCTCGAACATAGCCACCTACACGGTATATACTCATCGTTTTTGAATCCTGGATTTTGACGGATTTCAAGGAAAGCTCCTTATGTAGCGTTGACTGAACTGCGTCATATATTTTATCAATCCTTCGCATCCAAGAATCAAAGACTGCGGGTATACCGTCAGTTGGTTATTGCGTTTGACCACTTGAGTCGCCTAAATTATTATCATCATCTACAATGAATGTACTATCCTGTTTGTTAATTTGGTTTAAGTACTTTAATATGTCTACCTTAGGACTGTTATTCAGTCTAGCATCATACACAACTTTGTTGGTTAATACTTTTTGGACATAATCACGGGTAATCTTAAATGGAATTAATTCGATCTGTATACGATTGTCCATGTTTTGAAAAGCTTGCTGCCAGCGGTGAGCGCGTCCCGGACCTGCATTGTAACCAGCGCTGGCGTAGATTAAATTATTGCCGAATTTATTATTAAGGTGTCCCAGATACCAAGAACCAAACTTAATGTTACATTCATAATTTTTATAACAATTATCTGAACCGATTTTTTTGGCAATATACGATGCAGTAGCCGGCATAATTTGCATTAACCCAACTCCGCCATCAAAAGCAAGTGCATTACGGTTGAAACGACTTTCCTGACGCGTAACTGCCATTGAAAAGCTCATGTCAATCCCATTGATTTCACTATATTTTTTATATTGCTGGCTAAACATTAATGGAAAACTCAGGCTAGCATCAGGCTGGGCAAGATTGTTCGCTGCATTGATACTCATTTCCATCCATCCTAAATCCATGGCTTTTTTACTAATTAATGCAATCTCACTATCATTACTGGATGTAATAATGTATTTTAGGCTTTGAGTTGCCATACGTACGAAGGTGGTACTATTAATTTGTTTACCAATTTGATATAAGTCAAAAGAAAGTTGAATTTCTTTAGCTTTTTCAGCATCACTGCCCGCACTTTGAGTAACTGAACGTTGTGGATTTAATGGTGTACGTAGCTCAGATTGTGCGAGTAATGAATAATAGCTGTAGTTAGCTGGAATTTTCTGTAATACCTCCTGTGCTGTTGTTTTTTGCCCCAATTTCCCGGCAGCATACGCTTTCCAATATAACCATGAATTTTTATTTTGCAGTTTTATGGGCATCATATTAATTGTTGCATAAACCTTGCTCCAATTATTCACTGCTAAATAGCTTCGTACCCGCCACTCATATTCATCATCTGAAAGAAAGTCATTATTACCATTTTCAATTGCAGTTAGTGAGTCTTGAAAATATTGTTTAATGGCTAAGTTGGCAGCGACTTGATTGTAGAGATATTCTTTGGTAAATTGATCGACATTTGCTTTTGCTGTTTCATTATAGGCTTGCTGTGGATCTTTTACGGCTAAATTTACAATTCGATAGACGATTTGATATTTGTTTGAGGGATTACTTGTTGAGCTTCCTGATGAAAAATTTACTTTGCCATAATTTAAATTATCTGCCAGTTGATTAAATTGAAAGGTTTGATCATTATTTATCAAGCTATACAAAAACGGAGTAAGTAATTTTTTATCCAGACTTCCATTATTTAATTTAGAAGCGATCAACGAAATACACCACAAAGGCATTTTATTCGCTATTAAATAATTAAAGTCGCTCTGACTGGCTTGTTGTTTGCCTAAGGCAAAGTTGGCGATATCATAGCCACAAGTTTCATTGGTATTGATTTGACTTGATTCCATTTGTGTATAGATAGCTAAATAATTATCCCAAGCTTGATTATTGAAATAATAACTAAGTAATTGGTGAGCTAAGTCCGTACGGAAAAAGTTTTCTGGATTGTTTTGAACAAATTCAAGCGCGGCTGTAGGATTGGTTCTGCTTAAATTGGCTGCTGCATTTAAATAAGTAATAACCTGATCGTTAGGGTATGTCTGACTGAGCCTTGCTAAAGTTGTTAGATTTCCTTGGTTGTAGGCCTGATTGGCACTTGACCAAGCAACTGTATTGCTTGCATTTGCTAGCGGTAAGTATATGATTAACCATCCCAATGCTTTTATTTTCTTCATCTATTCCTCGTTAGTTATTTACATGCAGCATCTATCGCACATCTATTGCATAAGCATATACCTAATTATACCGTATTTAGATATAATTAGAATATACTAGTTATTAAAATTTTCAAATTGGATGATTATGTAGGTCTCATCATATTGATTGAATGAGATATTCAATACTTATAGTTAGTTGTTTCAGGTAGCTTTGAGTGCAAAACTTAGATATTAATTGGGTGTTATTATCTGTTATAATATACGCTTTATTCATATCAAGTCACCGAGGTAACACTATATATGGCACTTAAAGATATAAATCTTTCCGCATGGGCGCTAAGGAATCAACCGCTAATTAAATACTTTCTAATCCTGTTATTTATTGCGGGCTTTTATAGTTATACTCACTTAAATCAACGTGAAGATCCTAATTTTACGATTAAATCCATGGTAATTACCGTTCAGTGGCCAGGTGCGACCGAGCAGCAAATGGAAGATCAGGTAGTTGATAAAATTGAGAAAAAGCTTCTTGAACTTTCAACGTTAGATAATACCTCTTCACAAATCAGGCCCGGTTCCGCAATTATTACCGTTGAGTTAGGGGATACTATTCGCGGGCGTGATGTAACCGACTCTTGGTATCAGGTACGTAAAAAAATTAGTGATATTCAGTCGACCTTACCACCTGGGGTTATTGGACCTGCATTTAATGATGAATTTGGTGATACTTACAGTAATATTTTTGCTTTTCAGGCAACTGGTTACAATTATGAGGAATTACGTCGAGTTATTGAGGGTGTTAAACGGGAGCTACTTTCTGTTGATGGTGTGAAAAAAATTGATTTGATTGGAACTCAGACTGAACAAATTACGGTTAATATCAATAGTAGTAAGTTATCAACTTTAGGTGTCAGCCTAAATCAGGTGCTAAGCGCAATTCAAAATCAAAATGCGGTTAATTCAGCAGGGAGTTTTAATACCAATGGTGATGAAATTCAAGTGCGAGTAACTGGTAACTTTGAAAACCTCGAAGAAGTTAGGAGCTTGCCAATCGCCGTCAATGGTAAAATTTTTAGGCTTGGTGATATTGCTGATGTTAAGCGCCAGTTTGTTGATCCTCCATCAACTAAGGTTCATTATAATGGACAACCAGTAATTCTTCTGGGTGTAGTGTTAAAAGATAATGCTGATGTCATCGGTAGTGGTCAAGATATTGTAGATAAATACAAGAGTATTAAAGATAAAATACCAGTTGGAATAAACGAGTATGTAGTATCAGATCAGCCACATGTGGTTGATAAAGCAATTGAGGAGTTTGTTGAGAGTTTGATTGAAGCTGTATTGATTGTATTAGCGGTTAGTTTCGTAAGTTTAGGTTTTAGGACAGGTATTGTTGTTGCGATTACTATTCCATTGGTATTATCGGTTACATTTATCATCATGATGATGTTAAAGATCGATTTACAGCGTATCTCACTTGGTGCATTAATTATTTCGTTGGGACTTTTGGTCGATGATGCAATCATTGCAGTAGAAATGATGGTACAGAAGCTTGAAGAGGGTATGGATAAATTTGAGGCTGCTACCTACGCTTATACTTCAACAGCTTTTCCGATGCTGTCTGGTACTTTAATTACTGTTGCCGGATTTTTACCAGTTGGATTAAATAGTTCAACTACTGGTGAGTATGTTTTTTCATTGTTCTCTGTAGTGGCTATTTCATTGATAGTCTCATGGTTTGTTGCGGTGATCTTTACGCCATACCTAGGGTTTCATCTTTTACCTGTTGAGAAATATCGGAAAATGGCAGCTGCTCACGCAGGCAAAGACATGTTTGATACCAAGCTATATAATAAATTTAAAGACTTTTTAGATGTAGTTCTTAAGTTTAAAAGAAGCGTAGTTTTGGGAACAGTTGGTATATTCATACTGTCACTAGTTCTTTTCCGCTTATTTGTAGCCCAGCAGTTCTTCCCAGCTTCAGATCGACCTGAACTTTTAGTTGATATGTGGTTGCCGTACTCATCGTCAATTTATAATACAGAGTCGCAGGCAAGTAGCTTTGAAAAATTGGTGTTGAAAGAAAGTGGTGTTGAGGCAGTCACTACCTTTATCGGAGTTGGTGCCCCAAGGTTCGTTTTAACTTTAGATGTGCAACAGGAAAATACAAATTTTGCCCAGCTTTTGATTATGACCAAAGGTGGCAAAGATCGTGAAATAGTTGCAAAACACTTGGATCAGATTTTAGCAACCAAATATCCTGATGTTAGTTATCGAGTTAAGCTAATGGAGCTTGGTCCTCCAGTTGGTTATCCTATCCAGTTCAGAATATCAGGAACGGATAACAAGGAGTTATTGGGTATTTCTGAACAAGTTGAAAGTATTTTAAGGCAAAATCCATACACTAAAAATGTTAATAATAATTGGGGTGACGATTTAAAATCAATTCGACTTGAAGTTAATCAAAATAAGGCTCAGGAAATTGGCCTTTCATCAAGTGAGTTAGAGCAGCAGTTGAATACTTTATTGTCAGGTTCAACGATGACTTACTATTTGGACAGGGATGAGTATATTCCAGTTGTCGCAGAATTAAATAAGTCTGAAAGAACCCAGCCGAGTGATTTAAGTAATTTAATGATTCAAACTGCAAGTAACGCTTTTGTTCCGGTTGGACAGATTGCTAAAGCGGTCTTTATTACTGAACCAAGTTTAAAATATCGCCGAAGTCGTGTACCTTCAATTACGGTTCGTTCTGATGTTGTTGCTGGTGTGCAGGGTAATGATATTGCGAGCAAAATTTATCCTAAATTGAAAGAGTTGGAGAAAACTCTTCCTCTTGGCTATCATATCGAGATGGGTGGTGGGGTTGAATCATCGCAAAAAGCACAAGCTCCAATTGCTGCGTTATATCCAGTAATGTTCTTAATTGTACTTACCTTACTAATGCTACAGTTAAATAGCTTTAAACGTTCATTATTGGTTTTGGCAACGGCTCCGCTTGGGATGATCGGTGTAACTTTGTCATTGATTATGTTACATGCTCCATTTGGTTTTGTGGCATTGTTAGGCGTAATTGCCTTACTTGGAATTATTATGCGTAATTCGGTAATTTTAATTGATCAAATTGAAGGTGATATCAAAAATGGTGATACTCCATACGACGCTGTAAAACTATCGGTAGTGCGACGCTTTAGACCGATTATGCTAACAGCCGCCGCAGCTATTTTAGGGATGATTCCTTTGATTAGTAGTGCTTTCTGGGGTCCAATGGCAGTAGCGGTAATGGGCGGTTTATTTGTTGCCACACTGTTAACCTTGGTATTTCTTCCCGCTTTGTATGCGTGGGCATTTAAGGTGAGTAAACCCCAAAAAGAGGAAGTTAACGTATGAAAAAATTATTAAGTGTTCTATTGTTTAGTGGCAGTTTTACTCAAGTGTTTGCTTATGATTTAGCTTATGCCTATCAGCAGGCATTGAGCTATAATGCCACATATTTACAGCAAATTGCCAGTAGTGACGCGACTATTGAACAGAAAAACATCGCATTGGGTAAATTGCTGCCGCAAATTAGTGGTTCGGCAAGCCTTTCTGAAAATTATTTCAACCAAGGTGGAATTGAAGCTTATTATCACCAACCAGTTTATTCTGCACAGTTGACGCAGGTGGTTTTTGACTGGAGTAAGTTCTCAACTTTTTCTAAAGGGCAATATTCTGCTCAAATTGGTAATTTACAGCTTGAAAATGCTAAGCAACAATTACTTGTAACGGTTGCACAGTCTTATATGGATGTGCTTTATGCACAAGATACTTTGCTCTCAATTACCAAGACTAAAGAAGCACTTGAGAAGCAGATGAATCAGGCTAAAAAATCATTTGAAGTTGGAACGGTTACGATTGCTGATGTGAATGATGCGCAAGCTGGTTATGATTCTTCCGCTGCACAAGAGATTCAGGCGACCAATGATTTGATTTATAAAAAAAATATTTTTCAAAATATCACAGGCTTGGATCCTGAACAAATTCAACCAGTTGTTGATGATCTTAAATTAGTTACTCCAAATCCGCAAAGTCCGGATAAGTGGTCGCAAATGGGAGAGTCGGGTAACTTAAATATCAAGGTGTCACAGAAGCAGGTTGAAATGGCAAACCAAGATGTTCATATTGCAATATCTGGACATTTACCTACTTTGAATGTGAATGGAACTTATCAGTATCAAGATACTGGAGGGTTAGATAATACCAATGCTACAGCAGCGCAAGTACAACAGTTAACTAGCGTACCTGGAACTCCATTATCTAGTTATGCAAATGGTGGAGTAGGTTTGCAATTAAATGTACCGATTTATTCTGGTGGTAGTGTTAATGCTCAGGTTCGTCAAGCACGTGCTACCTATGTTGCCTCTCAGCAGCAATTGGTGAGCGTTGAGCGACAAACTGATCAAAATATTCGTAATAGTTACTGGCAGGTACTCAATGGTGTTGGCTTAGTTAAAGCGCAACAGACAGCACTTAAATCAGCTAAAACCAAGCTTGATTCGGATCAGCTTGGTTATCAGGTTGGAGTGCGTAATAGTGTTGATTTGGTAAATTCACAAAAAAATTATTACCAAACATTCCAGACTTATCAGCAATCGCGTTATCAGTATCTTATGGCACGAATTCAGTTACGCTACTTGGATGGTAGTATTAACGATAAGTTTATTCAAGATATCAATACCAATATTAAACCTAATAAATAGCCTTATATTTCAGTATGCTTTGAATGCTCCGAAGTTGAGATTTTATGTATAGACTCTAAGTGATTGCTAGAATTGTGAGCACAACGAGTATAGTTGGAATAATTTACAAATAAGAATTTTATGTTACAACCTTTAGTTTTTGGTTTGAATTACCAAACCGCAGATTTTGAACTACGTGACCGTCTGGCTTTTGCCAGCGAAGAAGTTCCGTTAGTTTTAAAACGCTTGATAAATTCTGGAATCGTTAAAGAAGTTGTCTTGCTTTCAACGTGTAATCGGACTGAGTTATATTGCATTGCCAATGATATTAATTTTGTGATTAACGCCTTATGTGATATGCATAATGTCTGCCCTAGGACTATTCGTCAGCACAGTTATGTCTATCAGGGGCAGGAGTGTGCACATCATTTATTTCGCGTGATTTCTGGTTTGGAGTCAATGGTACTTGGTGAAACTGAGATTGTTGCGCAGGTAAAATCAGCCATGGATATTGCTCATGAACATTCTGCGCTAGGTAGCAATTTGTCTGGGTTATTTCAGATGGCATTAGCAGTCGAAAAAGAAGTTCGCAATCATACTGCAATTAATAATGTTGCTATTTCGATGGGGCACGCTGTTGTTGATTATGTATCGGCGTATTTAGACAAATTGCCTAATCGCAACGTGCTATTTATTGGTGCTGGGCAAATGATGCAACAAATTGCACCGCATTTTGTGTATCTGGATTTAGGTGATAAATTGGTAGTTAATCGCAGCGTTACCAATGCTGGCTTGGTTGCGGCAAAAATTGGTGCCTCAGTTGACTCACTTTCTAATTTAGCTGATGTAATCAATGATTATGCTACAGTAGTTATTTGTTGTGCGAGCAATTCTCCTTTATTAACTGAAGCGATGTTGCAGCGAGATATTAGCCAGAATAATGCTAAACTGATTATTGATTTATCAATGCCATTACTGGTTGAACGTGGGCTAAAACAGCATGCAAACATTCATCTTTTTACCGTTGATGATATTGCCAAATTAGTTGATGTTGGTCTTGAAAAACGTAAATTTGCCGCAGTAGAAGCGGAGGGAATTATTGCCGCTAAGTTAGAGGATTATCATTCGTGGTTGCGTAAACGTGGTTTTGCACCTCTGATTCGTAAGTTACGTGAGCAAGCAGAGTTGATTCGATTAGAGAGTTTGGCAGCAGCAGAAAAACAATTATTAAATGGTGAGTCACCGAGTGAGGTGTTAAAGCAATTATCTGTGCAACTTACTAATCGTTTATTACATAATCCAACGGTAAATATATGTGCCAGTAGCGGGCAGCAGCAAGATGATTTGGTTAACTTGCTCGGACATTTATATGGTTTGGAAGTTTAGAGGTATTTAATGAAACAAAGTGTTATTGATAAATTAACGATATTGGGTGAGCGTCAAAAAGAATTATCCAGCTTATTATCGCAGCCAGAAGTAACTAATGATATGAATGAGTTTACTCGTTTAAATCGTGAGTATGCTGAGCTGACTCCAGTAGTGGAAAAATTTGCTGAATATACCAAATGTGCTGAAGATCTGGAAACTGCAGAATTATTATTATCTGATCCTGAGATGAAAGAATTTGCCCAAAGCGAATTGGCAGCAGCAAAAACCAAAATGGAAGAACTTGAGCTTGATTTACAAAAGCTTCTGTTACCTAAAGATGCCAATGATGATAAGAATGTCTATTTGGAAATTCGCGCTGGAACTGGTGGTGATGAATCTGCTTTATTTTCTGGTGATTTATTTCGCATGTATTCTCGTTACGCGGAGCGCATGGGCTGGCAAGTTGAGGTAGTTTCTTCTGCTGAGTCTGATGTTGGTGGTTATAAAGAGATAGTGGCTAAAATCATGGGTAGCGGCGTTTATTCACGCTTAAAATTTGAATCCGGTGCGCATCGGGTGCAGCGTGTTCCTGCTACCGAGTCGCAAGGTCGGGTACATACTTCAGCCTGTACAGTTGCAATTATGCCCGAAGCGGATGAGGTTGCTGAGGTTGAAATTAATCCATCTGAACTTAGAATTGATACTTTCCGCGCATCCGGTGCTGGTGGACAACATATTAATAAGACTGATTCAGCAATTCGCGTTACTCATTTACCGACAGGGATTGTGGTTGAGTGCCAAGATGATCGTTCACAACATAAAAATAAAGCGCGTGCATTATCATTATTAGCAACTCGAATTAAAGACGCGCAAATTCGTGAGCAGCAAGCCAAAGAATCAGCTCAGCGTAAGAGTTTGGTTGGTTCGGGAGACCGATCTGAACGGATTAGAACCTATAACTTCCCACAAGGACGGATGTCAGATCATCGGATTAATTTAACCCTCTATAAACTAGAATATATAATGGATGGCGATTTGGATGAATTAACCAACGCACTGATTGCCGAGCACCAAGCCGAATTATTGGCAAGTATGGGAGATCGTTAAGATGCAGGAAGGACGACAAATTGTCGCATATTTTGATTTTGATGGGACATTATCCGATCGGGATACGCTGGTTCCATTTTTAATCTATGCTGTCGGAATTTGGCGTTTTCTGTGCTGTGTTCCCAGTTTAGTACCAATAGTGATCCGTTATGGTTTACGCCTTATCAATAATGAGACAGCCAAGCAACTAACTTTACAGCGTGTTATTGCAGGGATGAAAAGCTATGTTCTTGAACAAAAAGCCAAGAATTTCGCGCTGACTCGCTTGAATAAATATCTCAAGCCAGTTGTTTACTCAAAATTAGAGTGGCATCGCGAGCACGGTCATACTTTAGTTTTGGTTAGTGCTAATTTAGGTGTCTATCTTCGTTATTGGGCGCGTTTGCATAAATTAGATTATGTAATTGCTACTGAACTTGATATTAATGAGCGTAATCGCGTAACTGGCTGTTTACAAACACGTAACTGTTACGGTAGGGAAAAAGTAACCAGAATTAAGCAATTTCTGGCGGATAATCATTTATCTTTCAGCTATAGTTACGCCTATGGTAATTCTGCCGGTGATTATGCTTTGTTTGCTTATTCCAATGAACCTTTTTATGTCAGTGGCGATAGCGTAGAGCACTGGAGTCGTCGTCAATGAATGATAATCGATTAAGCGAATTATTAGTTGATGGAATTACACAGTTGGGGTTGAGTGTTACTGAGAACCAACTAAGACAATTAATTAGCTATAAAGATATTTTATTACGTTGGAATAAAGTTTATAGTTTGACGGCGATTACCAATCCTCGTGAGCTGATTATTCAGCATTTGCTTGACGGCTTGAGCTTGGTTGCACATATTCCGGCAAATGCACGGGTGCTTGATGTTGGCAGTGGAATGGGCGTACCGGGAATTATTTTAGCTATTATGTTGCCAGAATCCAAGATTACGGTTTTGGATAGTAACAGTAAGAAAAGTGCTTTTTTACAACAGGTAAAAATTGAACTTGGGTTGAGTAACCTAAGCGTAGTTTGTAAACGCGTTGAGTTATATACACCTGATGAGTTATTTACAGTTATTACTTCACGAGCATTTGCTGATTTGGCGTTATTTATTCAGCTTACAGAACATTTGATTGCGGATAACGGGCTTTATCTGGCAATGAAAGCCGAGCGTGGACTTAATGAAATGAAAGAAATTGATGGCTTCGCTTGTCGCCAAATTGAATTAAATGTACCCTATTTAGACGCAAAACGATTTTTGATAGAGATGAAACGTAGATGAAAAATGTTGTAGTTGTAGTTAATCAAAAGGGTGGGGTTGGTAAAACCACTACAGTTGTTAATTTAGCCACTGCATTAGTCCAAAGTCGTAAGAAAGTTTTGGTGATAGACATAGATCCACAAGCCAATGCTACTACTGGTGCCGGAATTGACAAAAATAATTTGAAACATAGTGTTTACGATGTTTTAATCAATAATGTTGCCTTGGAAGATGCGGTTGTGAAATCCGAGAGCTGCAAATTTGATTTACTACCATCCAATCGTAATTTGGCGGGCGCTGAGATTGAGTTAGTTGATTTGGCAGAACGTGAATTTCGTTTAAAGCAAGCTCTACAAAATGTCAAAGAAAAATATGATTTAATCTTGATTGATTGTCCACCATCATTGAGTTTGTTGACACTAAATGCTTTGAGTAGCGCGGATTATGTTTTAGTTCCGATTCAGTGTGAGTATTATGCATTGGAAGGGTTAACTGATTTGCTTAATACTGTTAAACTAATGAAAGCGAAATTAAATCCTGAACTCGAGTTACTTGGAATTTTACGTACCATGTATGACAAACGTAATAATTTGGCATTGCAAGTATCCGCACAGCTGGTAGAGTATTTTGACGATAAGGTATTTTATGTCTCAATCCCCCGCACCGTGAGATTAGCTGAAGCGCCAAGTTATGGTACATCAGCAGTTGCTTTGGATATTGAAGCAGTTGGTTCACAGGCATATATTCGAATGGCTCGTGAATTAATAAAGCGCTTGCGTGAAATGAATAATTGATGGTGATAATTAGTTACGCGCTTGTATTAGTGTGAGCAATTGGTAAAATGTTTTATTTATGGTGGTTAGAGCAAATGGCAAAGTTAACAGGCTTAGGTAAAGGCTTAGATGCGTTATTATCAGCATCAAAAATTAATTTGGACGTAGAAGATAGTACAGCGAAAGCTTCCAATGACGCAACTGCGTTACTAAATCAACTTAGTGACATCTCACTAACTAAAATTCAACCCGGCAAATATCAACCGCGGAAAGTATTTGATGAAGTAGAATTGCAAGAATTAGCGGATTCAATTCGTCATAATGGTGTAATTCAACCAGTTGTACTACGGAAAATCGCACCTGAGTGCTATGAGCTGATTGCTGGAGAACGTCGTTTCCGCGCATCGCAAATTGCAGGTCTTGAGAGTATTCCAGCAATTATTCGTGAATTTAGCGATGAAGAGGCTCTAGCTGTTTCGTTGATTGAGAATATTCAGCGTAAAGATTTGAATATTGTCGAGGAAGCGCAAGGTTACCGTCGGTTGATTGATGAATTTGGTCTAACTCATGAAGCTTTGGCCCAGGTAACTGGTAAGTCAAGAAGTAATATTTCTAATACTCTGCGTTTATTGAATCTAACTACACAAGTACTAGATATGCTCTTGGAACGTAAGCTTGATATGGGGCATGCCCGTGCTTTGTTGCCACTTTCAGAAGAAAACCAATTATTGTTGGCAGAAGAGATTATTGCCAAGAAATTAACTACTGCAGAAGTAGAAAATAAAGTTGCTAAAATCTTGCACGAACTGAAATATGGTGCAGATAATATTAAAGTAGTCCGTAAAGATCCAGATATCTCTCGCCTAGAAGAAAGTATTGCCGATAAAATTGGCATGGTAGTGGGAATAAAACATAATCGTGGCGGACACGGTAAAATTACGATTAATTATAGCTCTGTCGATGAATTGGAAGGTTTTTTGGAACGCTTACGCTAAACAGTTAAGCGATGTCGTGTGTATAAACTAATTAGGAGTGTGCAAAATGACGCAAGCAGTGAAGAATGTAATTTTTGATATTGGTAATGTGGTTTTAGAGTGGCAACCTGAGCATATTTTACGTAGTGTTTTCAGTGTTTCAAACATGGAAGCAATGATGGCAAAAACTTTTCTTTCGCGTGAGTGGCAGGCTTATGATCAGGGATTGCTTTCGACCAAAGAATTAAAAGAACAAATGGCTTTGAATGTTGATTGTTCAATTACCGCAATTGAAGCTTTATTGCAGAACGTTGCTATTGCCTTACGTCCGATTCCTGAAATGGTGGCTTTGATTGCACAGTTAAAAGAATTGGGATACAATGTTTATGCTCTGAGTAATATGCCAAGCTCAATTTTCCAATCTTTATTTGAAGAGCATAAATTTTGGCATCTTTTTGATGATATCATTATTTCATCACATATTAAATTAGCCAAACCTGATCCCGAGATTTACGAGTTTTTATTAGATAAACATTCTTTAGCGGCTGCTGACTGTATATTTTTGGATGATAATAAAATTAATGTTGCGGTGGCTAAATCATTGGGTATTCACGGCATTAAAGTAATTAATTTCCAACAAGCGATTGATGATTTAAGTGATTTTTTAGGATTACCTAAATCTGAACCAGAAATTCAATAGAGTTGTTAAACAGGCGAATGCCCGTTACTTAAGCAAAGGAAGTTTAGTGTGCAGTTAAATAAACAAACTGATTACGCGTTACGTGTTTTGCTTTATCTGGCATTCGTTGGGGAGACTCGTCTAGTTAATATTGACGAAATCGTTAGTAAATTTCATATTCTTCGCAATCACCTCATTAAAATCATTAGCAAATTAGCCAAACTAAAGTTTATTACGACTTATCGTGGCGTTAATGGTGGAATGAAAATTAATCCTGAAACGCTAAATATGACACTAGATCAAATAATTGCTGCTTTTGAACCAACTTTTGAAGTAGTGCAATGTGAGCATTTGGTTTGTCCTTTAACAGGAATGTGCCGTCTAAAATCTGTGCTTGATGAAGCAAGTAATAATTTTGTTGCGACGCTTAGTAGATATAAACTGGTGGATATGCTACCGACAAATGAAGCCTCGTTACAAAAAATAATCTTAATGCTTGATTTACGTTTGGTGAAATGATCCATTTAGGGATATAGAGAAGGGTAACTGTAATAAATGAGTATAATTAAAGCTGTAATTATGGACAAAGATGGCTCAACAATTGTCAGTCCCAATATTTTACCGGATGAATTGGGTGAGCTAATTCAACAAAATCAACATATTCACTGGGTAATGGCAACTGGTCGCAGCTTGTGCAATGTCTTAAAAAGTCCGATGGTAGAATTATTAAATCCTAAAGCGCCGCAAATTATCGAAGGTGGTGCACGAGTCGTGAACTTAAATGGTGATTGTTTACAAGTTAGCCATTTGCAAACTCACGAAATCGAACACTTTCTTAAAGTTGTTGATTTAGATGCGCTCCACTATTTGTTTTACTCTGTAGATGAGGGTGGCGGTTTTATGTACTCAAATAATCTTGAGTACTGGCAAGAACAAATCATGGTTTTAAGAACTACTGATGATTTGGGTGAGTTTATTGCATGGTTTGATGAGATTAAGCCAGCAAAACTATCAGTTCGAGTTAAGCGTAATATTGATTTACCAGGAGTTAATTGGACGCAAAATGATAGTTATATTGATGTTACAACTGCTGGGGTACATAAAGGCTCGGCAGTGTTAGATGTTTTAGCTACGCTTGGAGTATCACCAGCTGAAACTGCTTTTGTTTTTAATGACTTCAATGATTTATCCGTGCTTGAACATCCAGAATTAAGCCAAATAGTTAAGATTAAGGTTGGTGGTCTGTTACCAGATGTAGCCGCAGATTATGAACTTGAAAGTCCTTATGATGTGGCGCGGGTATTGAAAGATTTACTTGTTTGTGAGACTCGCTAATTTTACGCCTTACAGTTAAGGATTATTAATCTAAAAAAGGTTACAATAATGAGTATAATTAATAATGTTCGTGTGGCAACAATTGAGGATGTAAAGCAGCTTGCTCGGTTATTTGATCTATATCGCTGTTTTTATGGCAGAGAAAGTAATTTAAGCGAATCTACAGATTTTATTTCTGAGCGGCTTAAAAATAATGATTCAGTGACTTTTATTGTTGAAAATGATGATGGAACTCTCGCAGGATTTACACAGCTATATCCAATATTTTCTTCGATTTCTGCCAAGAAAGCTTGGGTTTTGAATGATCTTTTTGTTTGTGATGGATTTAGGTCTCAAGGAATTGCAAGCAGTCTTATTCGGCAAAGTCTTGTATTTTGTCAAAACACAGGTGCTGAGTGGGTTAGCTTGCAAACTGCAACGGATAACTTTGCTGCACAACAGTTATATCAGAAGTTTGGGTTTGTTCAGGATACTCAGTTTTTAAATTATAACTATAATTTTACTGCGTGATTTGCTTAACGAGGAGCGGTGATGAGCGAGTGTTTCTTTTGCCTGAATAGTGGCGGTCAAGTTCTGTATAACTGTGATGCATATCGAATTATTTTGGTTGATGATAGCGATTATCCTGGATACTTACGAGTGGTGTTAAATCGTCACCTCAAAGAGCTCACCGATTTAAGCTTTGATGAAAATATAAATTTATACCAAGCGGTGATTAAGTGTGAGCAAATTTTGCGTCAAACTCTCAATCCAGAAAAAATTAATATTGCCAGCTTTGGTAATGTTACTCCACATATTCACTGGCATGTAATTCCTCGTTTTAGCGATGATAAACACTTTCCTAATCCTACTTGGGGTGAAATTACTCATCCTAGTTATCAACCAGCTTCTGAATTAATCAGCGCGGCGGCGAATTTACGCAATAATTTTAAGACCTTATTTTTGGCGTTGTAAACTATATGCATGACTTTGTTCATTTACGTATTCATAGTGAATTTTCAGTTACCGAAGGTATTCTGAGAATTAAAAATTTAATTAAATTGGCAGATGCCAATCAGATGCCAGCTTTGGCATTAACTGATCATCATAATATGTTTGGGTTGGTAAAATTTTATAAGCTTTGCCGCGAAAAAGGGATTAAACCGATTATTGGAAGTGAAGTTAATGTTCAGGGTAAAGATTTTAATTACCAATTGATTTTGTTAGCCAAAAATTTAGCTGGTTATCGGCAAATTTGTGACTGGATTAGTCGTTCTTATGTGCAGAATAAGATTTTGGATGTGCCACATATTAAAGAAGAATGGCTGCAAGAATCAGTGCAAAATGATGTCGTACTGCTCTCAGGTGGTGCATTTGGCGATTTAGCCGAATTTATCAAACAGCGCAATTATGCGGCTGCTAAAGCACAGGTACTCCGTTGGAAAGAAATTTTTGCGGATGATTACTTTATTGAGTTGCAACGAACTGAAAAACATTATGATGGTGATTTTTTTAATGCTTGTTTAGAATTAGCGACAGAATGTTCTGTTGCAGTAGTAGCAACGCATCCAGTTCAATTTGCGGCAGCTGAAGATTATTTAGCACATGAAGTGCGGGTATGTGTTGCCGATGGGGCAATGCTTGATGATGGTAGTCGCCAGTCTAAATATGGTTCTGATCAATATTTTAAATCCATGCAAGAAATGGGCGAGTTATTCAGTGATTTACCAACCGCGCTACATAATAGTGTGGAGATCGCTAAAAAATGTAATTTAGAAATTACATTGGGTAAATATTTCCTTCCCGATTTTGCAACGCCTGAGAATCAACCGCTCGAAGAATATTTATCTCTCTTATCCAATCAAGGTCTAGAGCAGCGGATGAAGGAGCTGTTCCCCGACGAAAATAGCAGAACGGAAAATTATCCCACTTATCAGGCGCGTTTAGAGCTGGAAATTGAAACTATTATTCAAATGGGGTTTGCTGGTTACTTTTTGATTGTCTCGGATTTTATTATTTGGGCAAAACAAAATGGTGTTCCAGTTGGACCAGGGCGTGGTTCTGGTGCTGGTTCATTAGTCGCATTCTCTTTGGGAATTACTGATATTGATCCGCTACGTTATAGCTTACTCTTTGAGCGTTTCTTAAATCCTGAGCGGGTATCAATGCCCGATTTTGATATTGACTTTTGTCAGGAAAAACGCGAAAAAGTTATTCACTACGTACAGGAGAAATATGGAGCTGATGCAGTCGCGCAGATTGCTACCTTTGGTACCATGTCTTCCAAAGCGGTGATTAAAGACGTTGGGCGCGTTTTGGGTTTGCCTTATGGATTATGTGATTCGATTTCTAAATTGATCGAGAATACTCCGGCTAAAAGCTATGGTTTAATTGATGCATTGACTCAGTTTCCTGAATTGAAACAACGAATAGATAATGCCGATGATGAAGTACAGCGATTATGGGAAATGTCACTGCAGCTGGAAGATTTAACGCGTAACGTTGGTAAACACGCCGCTGGAGTGTTGATAGCACCGAGTAAATTATCTGATTTTTGCCCACTTTATTTAGCTGATGGTATGCAAACTTCTCAGCTAGACAAAGATGATGTTGAGGCAATCGGTCTGGTTAAGTTTGACTTTTTGGGGCTGCGAAATTTAACCATTATTCAAGAAGCGGTTGAAAATATTGCCAAATTACATCAGGTTGATTTGCATTTATCAAATTCTGAATTTAATGATCCTAAAGTTTATGAGCTGCTGCAACAAGGAAATACTACTGCTGTGTTCCAGCTAGAGTCGCAGGGCATGAAACGATTGTTGGTTAAACTGGAGCCTAGCCGTTTTGAGGACATTATTGCAGTATTAGCACTTTATCGTCCGGGACCACTTGGCTCTGGGATGGTGGATGATTTTGTCAAACGTAAAAAAGGCGAAGCTGAAATTGATTATTTTCATCCCGATTTGCGTGAAAGTTTGGACCCAACCTATGGGGTAATTGTTTACCAAGAGCAGGTAATGCAGATTTCGCAGATCATTGGTGGTTACACTCTTGGTGGCGCTGATTTATTACGTCGTGCAATGGGTAAAAAGAAAAAAGAAGAGATGGATGAACATCGTGCGATATTCACATCTGGTGCGGCTAAAAAGGGTTACGATACAGCGTTGGCGGAAAAGCTCTTTGATTTAATGGCAATGTTTGCCGAGTACGGTTTTAACAAATCTCATACCGCAGCCTATGCAGTAGTTTCCTATCATACTGCACTGCTTAAGGCTTATTACCCAGCCTGTTTTATGGCAGCTACGCTGTCTTCAGAGTTGGATAAAACTGATAAGTTATATGAATTTTATCAAGATTGCAAAGATAACGATTTGCAGGTTCTGCCACCAGATATTAATCAGTCTTTTTATCGTTTTACTCCTGTTGCTATCCAACATAACGGTGTTACTACTTACGCAATTCGTTATGCTTTGGGTGCAGTTAAAGGCTTGGGACAAAATGTAGTTGACATTATCGTCGCCGAACGTGAGCAAAATGGTCATTTTCAAAGCATTATTGATTTTTGTCGCCGGGTCGATAAAAAAGTTATCAATAAACGGACATTGGAAAATTTAATTAAAGCCGGCTGTTTTGATTCATTGGAAGCTAATCGCGCCAAATTATTCAATAATTTGGGCAAGATTGTTGATTTCATTGATCAAGAGCGGATGAATGAAAATCAGGGTTCATTATTTGATATTTTTGCTGGCGAAGAAGATCAACAGGCACTCCATGAGGTTAAGCTAGATGATTATCCTGCCTTTACCCTCAAAGAACAGCTGACGCTAGAGAAGCAAGCAATTGGTTACTACTTGACCGGTAGTTTATTTGATGAATATCAGGATGTTGTTAAGAAACTAGAAGTTTATCCTTTGGCGAAATTTAACACTGAAGATGAAGATATTCAGGAAATCATCAATGCCAAATATGCCAAACTTAAGCCCAAAGTATTAATCGGTGGAATCATCAATTATATGGGTTCACGTCCGACCAAAAAAGGTGGCAAAATTGCTTTTATTCGGATTGAAGATGCCAGTGGTGAACTGGAGTTTGTGGTATTTAATGATGATTATGAGCGGTTTAAGCATCTTTTTAAAATTGATGAGCTGATTTTTGTTGAGGGTGAAGTTATTTATGACTCATTTAGAAATGAAGTTAAAGTTAATGCGAATAAAATTTTGCTTCTCGATGAAGTTTTGAATGAGAAAGTTAGCCAGCTTGATTTAGATTTAAAATCTGAACAAGATTGGGAAAAATTAAAACCAATTTTAAATTTAAATAGTGATGGTAGTGCTTCAGTAAGAATTAACTATTCCAATTTACACGCTCGTTGCATTTTGCGACTAGGTGAGAGTGCGAAATTCAGCCCAACTTTTGATGCATTAGAACAATTATCTGCGATAGTTGGAAAAACCCACTGGAGGTTGGGGCTAAATAAGGTATAATAACAGCTTTATTATACTCGTAGTGCTTAGAAATATTGTTGATTTAGGTTTATTGCATGCAGCAAACAATTAATGTAGTTATTTTAGCAGCAGGCGCTGGTAAACGAATGAATTCCAGCCTGCCAAAAGTTCTTCAGCCACTCAGTGGCAAACCGATGTTACATCACGTAATTGATAGTGCAGTTCGATTAAATCCAAGCAAACTAATTGTGGTTTATGGTCATGGTGGTGAACAAGTTCGTTCAGTAGTTGAACAAAGTTATCCAGATAGCGGAATCATTTGGGCTTTGCAAGCTGAGCAATTGGGCACTGGACATGCTTTAAAGTGTGCATTGCCGCATTTAGATAATGATGGTTTGACCTTGGTGTTATACGGTGATGTTCCATTAATTGAGTTGTCAACATTAGAAAAAATGGTTGCCAAGTATCAAGATAATGTAGTAATGCTCACTGATGAAGTTGAAAACCCAGCTGGTTATGGTCGTGTGGTGCGTAGCCCGGAATTCGCAATTACCAATATTGTTGAAGAAAAAGATGCTAGCCAAAGTGAGCGTGCTATCCGCGAAATCAATACCGGGTTTTATGTTCTTCCTAATCAATATTTAGCCAATTGGCTAAACAAATTATCCAATAATAACAATCAAGGTGAGTATTATTTAACTGATGTAATTGCATTAGCATATAATGAAGAGGTTGAGATTGACTATATACTGGCACCGCATCATTATGAAGTGATGGGTGTTAATGATAAGTTTCAATTAGAGCAGTTAGAGCGAATTTATCAACTCAATCAAGCCAACGAACTACTAATAGCAGGGATAACTCTAACTGATAAACATCGTATTGACCTTCGTGGTACCCTTAGAGCTGGTAAAGATTGTGCAATTGATATAAATTGCGTCTTTGAAGGTAGGGTTAGTTTGGGCAATAATGTCAAAATTGGTGCGGGCTGCTTACTTAAAGATGTAACTATCGCAGATAATGTTACAATTAAGCCTTATTCGATTTTGGAAGACGCCATAGTTGCTAATGGTGCGCAAGTAGGTCCGTATGCCAGACTTCGTCCAGGTACAGTATTGGCAGAAGATACCCATATTGGTAATTTTGTTGAAATTAAAAAAAGTACAGTCGGGGTTGGTTCAAAAGTAAATCACCTAACTTACATTGGGGACGCTGAGATTGGCAGCAAAGTAAATATCGGTGCAGGAAGTGTTACCTGTAATTATGATGGTATAAATAAATTTAAAACTGTAATTGGTAATAATGTTTTTGTTGGTTCTGGCACAATGATGGTCGCGCCAGTGCATATTAACGACGGTAGTTTGATCGGGGCTGGATCAGTAATAACGCAAGATACACCAGCGAATGAATTAACTTTAGCACGGGCGGAGCAGGTCACTGTTAGTGGCTGGCTCAACAAAAATAAACAATAGGAGTACGTATGCGGATTAAGAATTTAACTTGTTTGGTGGCATTAGCATCAGCGTTGGGTGGTTGTGGTTTATTTGGTCCAACCTATTCTCAGCCAAATACAGATAATCCTAAGAATTTTCCAAGCCGTGATACACTAGCGGTAACTGAGAGTGCTAACTTACCAGCAATGGCATGGTGGAAGTCATTCAAAGATCCAGTTTTAGATAGTTTAATCGAAAGCGCGCTTAAAAATAACAATAATATTCAAAATGCAATTGGTAATATTGTGGCAGCTCAAGGTCAGCTACGTCAAGTTCAATTTGCATGGATTCCAACTGGTAATGCTACTGGTTCTTACTCTAATAAATCTTTCATCGGTGAAGGGTATAATTTTGCTGGTTTACCGAGCTATTCATTAAATGTGTTCCAGCAAATCCGTTCGCAACAGTACGCTGAGGCTAATTATCAAGCAGTTCGCGCAGCGAAAGACACCGTACGTTTGAGCGTGATTAGTCAGGTTGCAACAGGGTATTTCACCTTATTAGGACAAGATTATCAATTACAACTTCAGGAACAATTAGTAAGAGATCTAAAAGCCTTGCTAGATTTCTCTAAGATAGAATATAAAGAAGGTTTATTATCTCTGTATCAAGTACAAACCTATGAACAACAATATGATTCAGCATTGGCGCAGGTTCCAATCATTAAAAATAATATCGTTGCCTCTCGTAATGCACTACGTGTGCTTTTGAATGAAAATCCTGGTGAGATTACTCGTGGTCTCAAATTTATGGATATTAATAGCTATGGTGTAATTCCAACTAATTTGCCATCAACTGTATTACGTAATCGCCCAGATGTACAGCAAGCAGAGCAACAATTGATTGCGGCGAATGCCAATATTGGAGTTGCAACCTCTATGTTTTTCCCAACGATTAGCTTAACTGGTCAAGGTGGTACTGCAGCAAGTACTTTGAGTGGCTTATTTGGTGCAGGTACTGATTATTGGGTGCAAAATGCGGCAATTACCATGCCGATTCTGAATTTCGGAATTTATGGTCAAATTGAAGCTGCTAAAGGTCAATATTATGCTGCATATTACAATTATCTACAAATTGTTCGTTCAGCATTTGCTGCGGTAGATAATGATTTGTCAGCTCATGATCAATTAACCGTGAGCATGGATACGCAAATTAAAGCTTACAATGCTACTAAACTTGGATACACCTTGGCAGAGTCGAGCTTTGTTGGAGGTTTATATAGCAAACCTCAGTTATTGCAAAATGCGGTAACGATGGATCAGGCAGCACTGGTAGTACAGCAAAGTAAGCTACAACAGTTAGGTACGATAGTTCAATTGTATCAGGATCTAGGTGGCGGCTATGCTTACAAAAATTATGAAAGCACTATTAAGTTTGGTGATGGTCACGATTGGGATTGATAAGGAAGTAACTAAATGCAAAATCGTATAGCAGGTAAAACTGTATTGATTACTGGCGCAAGCTCTGGAATAGGTAGGGCTTGTGCGATTGAATTTGCCAAAATGGGCGCTAATCTGATCCTTGCTGCACGGCGGGTTGATCGTCTGGAAGAGCTGAAGGATGAATTAATTACAGAGTATTCAATCAAAGCATTTGCAATTGGCATGGATGTCACCAATTCCAAACAGGTTGCAACCGCACTTGGGCATTTACCGGATGCAATTGAGCAAATTGATATTCTGGTAAATAACGCTGGCCTAGCGCTAGGTTTGGATGTATTTGTTGAAGATGATGTCAATAATTGGGAAACAATGATTGACACCAATATTAAAGGTTTTTTAGCGGTCTTACGCATTATTACTAAAAAAATGGTTAAGCAAGGATTTGGGCATATTATTACGATTGGCTCGGTTGCGGGTGTTGAATCTTATGCTAAAGGTGGCGTTTATTGTGCTACTAAACATGCGGTACATGCAATTAGTCAAAGTTTGCGTGAAGAGATGGTTGAATACGGGATTAAAGTCAGTGAGATTTTGCCAGGTGCGGTCAATACTGAATTTAGTCAGGTGCGCTTTCATGGTGATAAGTCACGTGCAGATTCAGTGTATCAGGGTTTTGAACCACTGCAGGCAAGTGATGTTGCTGAGCTGATTGTTTATAATGCTAATTTGCCAAAACATGTAAATTTGGCAGAAAGTTTAATTCTAGCTGGAGCACAGTCGCGCGCGACCAAAATCCATAGACAATAATTTTAGAGTTAAAAAAGATTTTTATCGTAACAGGCGGTTTGAATACTGCCTGTTTTTTGTGTTTTTTAGAAATAACTACTCATACTATATCGTAATAATGTCGTTACAAGGCTCCTTGTGTACATCTCCTGTACACGTCGTTGCCTTGTTTCTAGTTCTTACTTCATATTATGGTAGTTGAGTAATTACGTTATGAAATGAGTAAATATGGCTCTGTTGGAGTTTCTTTCTGCAGTGTTGTTGATACTTAATCCGCGTTATTTTGTTTAATTGTGAACAAAATAGTGCACGCTCAGAAAGGAAAGTATAAATGAGTAGTTTTAATGATTTTAATTTAAGTGAAGAAATGGTTGCTGCGTTGGCAGAAAAAGGTTTTACCAGTCCTAGTCCCATTCAAGCATTAGTTATCCCTGAATTTTTACGTGAAAAAGCCAATATTATTGGTCAAGCACAAACCGGAACTGGTAAAACAGCCGCGTTTTCGATTCCTATTATTGAGAGTATTACCAAAGATGGTTCAATCAAAGCGGTAGTATTAACGCCAACTCGTGAATTAGCTATTCAAGTTTGTGAAGAAATGTATTCTTTGATCGGTAAACGCGATTTAAGAGTTTCTGCGGTTTATGGTGGTGCATCAATTGAGCAACAAGTGCGTAATGTACGTAAAGGTAGTGATATTATTGTTGGTACTCCTGGGCGGATTATGGATTTGATGGAACGTAAAGTTTTAAATTTCAATAATTTAGAATTTTTTGTGCTAGATGAAGCTGATGAAATGTTAAATATGGGATTTGTTGAAGATATTGAACACATCTTGCAAACAACTAATCAAGAGAAAAATATGTTGTTTTTCTCGGCTACTATGCCTAGTTCGATTTTGCAAATTGCCAAAAAATACATGGGTAAATTTAAAACTTTAAAAGTTGAAAATAAAGAATTAACCACTAAACTTACTGAACAAATTTATTTTGAAGTTCGTGAAGGTGATAAATTTGAAGCACTATGCCGCGTTTTGGATTTTGAACAAGATTTTTATGGAATTATTTTCTGTCGTACTAAGGTTGAAGTAGATGAAGTTACTAAACACTTAAAAAACCGTAGTTATGCAGTAGATTGTTTACATGGTGATATTACTCAATCGCAACGTACCAAAACTTTGGCTGAATTTAAAGAGAAAATTGTCAATATTTTGGTTGCAACCGACGTTGCGGCACGCGGAATTGATGTTAATAATTTAACTCATGTAATTAATTACTCAATGCCTCAAGAAGCTGAATCATACGTGCATCGGATTGGTCGTACCGGTCGTGCAGGTCAAAAAGGTATTGCAATTACTTTTGTTACACCAAGAGAAATGTCACGTTTAGGGATCATTAAAAAAGTTGCTAAAGCGGATATTAAAAAACAAGAAGTTCCACAAATTAAAGATATTATTAAAGCTAAAGAAGAGTATTTGCAAGCTTGCTTGGGTGAGATTATTGCTGAGAGCGATTTCAATAGCTATAATGCTCTTGCTAAACGAATTTTGGGGGATAATGATCCACAAGCTATTATTGCAGCGTTGTTGCGTCATCAGTACCAAGATGAGTTCTTAGAAGAAAGCTACGCTAAAATCGAGCAAAATCGTAGTGCAGTATCTGGAGATAATGTGAAACTATTCGTGGCTTTAGGTAAAATTGATGGTATGAATCCACGTGCGTTATTGGATGTTTTGCACCAAAGTTGTAAAACGCCGGGACGTAAAGTTCGCGATATCCGTATTCTGGAGAAATTCTCATTTATTACGGTTCCATTGGATGAAGCAGAAATCATCATGCGTAAACTAAACCAAAAAAATAAAAAAATGGTTGAAGTTGCCAAAAGTTAAGCTTGATTGATTTAAAATGAGAATAAGCATAGGGAGTACCCCTATGCTTATTCTCATTTTAAACGCTAAATATGGTAAAATACACGATTAATTTCGACTAAATTGAAAAGGTTACGCATGAATAATGATCTGACGACTTTGATTCCTTCATTTGCCCGTGAAGTTGTAAATATCAACATTGAAGAGGAAATGAAGCAATCGTATATCGAATATGCTATGAGTGTAATTGTCGGACGGGCGCTGCCTGATGTCCGTGACGGATTGAAACCGGTACATCGCCGGGTATTATTTGCGATGCATGAATTATCCAATGATTGGAATAAACCTTATAAAAAATCAGCACGTATCGTCGGGGATGTAATCGGTAAGTACCATCCACATGGTGATATTGCAGTTTATGATACGATAGTCCGGATGGCGCAAGATTTTTCGCTCCGTTATATGTTGGTGGATGGACAGGGGAATTTCGGTTCAGTCGATGGTGATTCACCAGCAGCAATGCGTTATACCGAGATTCGGATGTCTAAAATTGCGCATGAAATGATTGCCGATTTAGACAAAGAAACGGTTAATTTTGGTCCTAATTATGATGGTTCTGAGCATGAACCATTGGTGATGCCAACGCGAATTCCTAATTTATTGATCAATGGTACTACTGGGATTGCAGTGGGTATGGCTACTAATATGCCACCACATAATCTAAGTGAAGTTGTTGATGCTTGTTCAGCTTTATTGGATAATCCAGAAATAACTTTGGATGAATTAATTGAAATTATTCCTGCACCAGATTTTCCAACTGCGGGGATCATCTTCGGAATTAAAGATATTCATCAGGGCTATAAAACTGGACGCGGTCGGGTAGTAATGCGCGCACGGACGCATTTTGAAGATATCGGTAAAGATCGTCAGGCAATTATTATTGATGAATTACCGTACCAAGTAAATAAAGCTAAATTATGTGAACGTATCGGTGAGCTAGTAAAAGAAAAAATTGTCGAAGGTATTAGTGAAATCCGTGATGAATCCGATAAATCAGGGATGCGGGTGGCGATTGAATTGCGGCGTGGTGAAAATGCCAGCGTAATTTTAAATAATCTCTATAAAATGACCCAAATGCAAGATAGCTTTGGGATTAATATGGTGGCATTGGTTAATAATCAACCACGGTTACTAAATCTTAAATCAATCTTAGAAGAATTTATCTATCATCGTCGTGAAGTAGTTACGCGTCGTACCGTATTTGAATTACGTAAAGCCAAAGAACGTGGACATACTTTGGAAGGCTTGGCAGTTGCTTTAGCCAATGTTGATGAGATGATTGCGATTATCAAAACTTCAATGACGCGTCCAGAAGCCAAAACCCGCTTAATGGAACGCAGTTGGGAATCAAGCTTGGTACTGGCGATGATGGAACGTGTCGATGTGGTGCAAGTTCGTCCAGACAATCTTGAGCCTCAGTTTGGTTTACACGGTAAAGAATACTTCTTGTCTGATGCACAGTCTCAAGCAATTTTAGAAATGCAATTACAACGTTTGACAGGTTTAGAACAAGAGAAAATTACTAAAGAATATCAAGATGTGATGGACACAATTGTTGATTTACTGGATATTTTAAATACGCCAAAACGGGTTAATCTAATTATTGCGGATGAATTAGCGGCAATCAAACAGCAATTTGGTGATAAACGTCGTTCTGAGATTCAATATGATTCTGCTGATATTGATATGGAAGATTTGATTAAGCCTCGTGATATGGTTGTAACTCTATCCAAAGAAGGCTATGTTAAAACTCAGGCAGTAGAGGAATATCGCACCCAAAAACGTGGTGGGCGCGGTAAAACTGCAGCATCAACGCGTGAAGATGATTTTATTCAAAATTTATTCGTTGCACATACTCATGATTATGTACTGTGCTTCTCTACTCTTGGTCGGATGTACTGGCTTAAAGTATATAATTTACCAGAAGGTAGCCGTACTACTCGCGGTCGTCCGATTGTTAATTTATTGCCATTACAGGTTGATGAGAAAATTACTAATATTCTACCTGTAAAAGAATTTAGCGAAGATCAATTTATCTTTATGGTAACTGAGCAAGGTATTGTGAAGAAAACTGATTTGGCTGCTTTTGCCCGTCCAAATAGTCGTGGAATTATAGCGATTAATCTTGATGAAGGCGATCGTTTAGCTGGAGTTGATTTAACTGATGGTAAACGTGAAATTATGATCTTCTCGGATGGTGGTAAAGCCGTGCGCTTTAATGAAGAAGAAGTTCGTGGCATGGGGCGTCAGGCACGTGGAGTTAAGGGAATTAAACTAGGTAATGGTTGCAAAGTAGTTGCATTACTTACGACTGATGATATTAAAGCTAATGTATTGACGGCAACTGAAAATGGTTATGGTAAGCGTACTACAGTTGAAGAGTATCGTCTAGCATCACGTGGTACTCAGGGCGTTAAAGCCATTGGTGAGTCAGTGCGTAATGGTAAATTAGTTGCGGCAAAACTTGTCTCTGATGAGGACGAAATTATGCTTATCACTACTGGTGGTGTGTTAATTCGTACCAAAGTAGATAGCATTCGTGAAACTGGTCGTTCGGCACAAGGGGTTAAACTGATTGATCTTGGTAAAGATGAAAAATTAGTTGATCTTGAAAAAGTGATTGAAACCGAGAATGATATTGACGAGGATGTTACTACAGTTTAATTATGTACCCGTAGCTGCCACAATATGAAGTATGTGAGTAGTTACGATGTGAATTAGCGTTAATTTATTCAATATAAGGATGAAGTTAGAAATGTCACAAGTTAAAATTAGTCAGGAATGGATTAATTGGATTGACTCCAACCTAAAAAATGGCTGCACGGTGGATATGCTAGCTAACATAATGGTTGGTAAAGGCTTTCCTTTAGTTGCTGCTGCACAAGCGATTAGCGATATACAACATGGTAGACCGCTTACAGAAATAAATGCTTTAGCAAATAATACCTCATCAGGTTTTATCTATGAAGCACCACGAGTGCCAATGGATGTTAGTTTTATTGACACTAACGACAAACGGGTTTTTATTGGTGCTAAAGTTGAGCGCCCAGTTATCATTACTTTTGATAATTTGATGTCGCATGAAGAGTGTGATCAACTAATTGCTCTATCTCAAAGTCGTATGAAATCTTCACGAGTAGTTGATAATGAGACTGGTAAAGAAGAACTTCATTTTGAACGTACCAGTACAGGAACATTTTTTAAGCTTTGTGAGAATGAGTTTGTTGCTACGCTCGACCGTCGTATTGCTGAGGTAATGCATTGGCCAATAGAAAATGGTGAGGGTATTCAAATTTTGAATTACCAGCCAGGAGCAGAATATCGTGCGCATTTTGATTTTTTCCCTTATGAGTTAAAAGGTAGTCAGCAGCATTTGGCGGTTGGTGGGCAAAGAGTTTCTACTTTAGTGATGTATCTAAATGATGTTGAACAGGGCGGCGAAACAACATTCCCTGATGTCGGTGTAAGTGTTGTTCCTAAAAAGGGATCGGCAGTTTATTTTGAATATTGTAACTCAAAAGGACAAGTTGACCCCTTGAGTTTGCACGCCGGTAATCCAGTAATTAAAGGCGAAAAATGGATTGCAACTAAATGGATGCGTCAGCATAAATTTAATTAGAGCAAAATAGTATTGACAAATATATACTTGAACAGATTGGCAACGACCATCCAGTACGATGAATCTGTTTGAGTATACAGGTTGGTTTTTTGAGTTAAGTTAATTCAAGCCGACCTTTTTTTATCAGATTTTTAAGAGTTAGCAATATGAATAAACAACAAGCAAATTTACCTCTAGCAGTAAGTTCTAAATCAATTAATGCAATTTTAGACCTTCCGGGCTCTAAAAGCATTGCAAATCGTGTTTTACCTTTGGCTGCAATGGCGCAAGGTATCAGTACCATTCATAATGTACCTGATGTCGGTGAAGATGTCCAGCTTATGCTTGCTGCGCTAGCTAAATTAGGCATTAAATGCGAAAAAATCCGTCAGGATGCAAATGGTTGCTCCAGCTATAGGATTCATGGCTGCGGCGGCAAATTACCTGTTAAAAGTGCTGAACTATTCTTGGGTAACTCAGGAACATCAATTCGTTTTTTAACTGCATTATTAGCAGTTCTAGATGGGAGTTATGTTTTAACTGGAATCCAGCGGATGAAAGAGCGCCCGATTAAAGATCTGGTAAATGCATTACGCCAACTAGGTTGTCAGATTGAGTGCCTTGAAAATGAAGGCTATCCACCATTACAAACAAGTCCGTTTTTAGATAATGGAGTTGCTGAAATTAGTCTTAGTGGTAAAATCTCCAGTCAGTATTTAACTGGCTTATTAATGGCGTTGCCACAACTAAAACGAGAAATTACAGTTAAAATTTACGATGAGCTGATTTCAAAACCCTATGTCGAAATTACTTTGGCATTACTCAAAATATTTGGTGCTAAAACAGTGGAAAGTGCTGAAAATTGTTTCACTATTTATCCAGTCGAGGTTTTACAGGCTGTTGAATATACCGTTGAACCAGATGCCAGCTCTGCCAGTTATTTTTTGGCAATGGGTGCAATGAATGGAACTGTCAGAATCAATAATCTTGATGAAATGAGTCTACAGGGTGATAAAAACTTTGCTAAAGTATTAGCTCAGATGGGTGCACAAGTTGAGTACCATCAGGGCTATATTTTAGTGCAGCATAAGGAATTAAACGCAATAACAGTTAATATGGAAGATATGCCTGACGTAGCAATGACGATTGCGGTATTAGCATTATTTGCAAAAGGAACAACTACGATTAATGGAATATCTAGCTGGAAAGTAAAGGAAACCGATCGTTTGCTGGCAATTTATACCGAATTGTGTAAAGTCGGTGCAACGGTTAGTTATACGAATGACTCAATTACCATTACACCACCAGCGGAAATTTTGGCAAATATCGCAATAGATACTTATAATGATCACCGTATGGCGATGTGTTTTTCATTACTGGCAGTGGTGGGTATCCCTGTGGTGATAAATAATTATGAGTGTGTTGGTAAAACTTTTGCCAATTATTTTGATGTGTTCAATGATTTAGTATTCTAATTCTAAAAAGTAAAATATCATTATGAATTACATGACGAACCTAAGAAATTATTATGCTGAAAGTGATGCTTTATATTGATACTTTGCAGGTGGTAGATAATAGTGAAGCCTATTTTTGCTTGCAGTTTGCGGTGGTGAATGGAGCGCAAAAGATTCACTGCCAGAGATTAGAATTTTGGGCAGTTAAATTATATACTAATATGCAAAATAATAAGTAATATTAAGGAGGCTAGGATCATAATGACGGAGCAAGCAGAAAACTTAAACAAAATACTTCATCAAGATGTATTTGACTACCTATATAAATTAAAACAAGAAGAGATGTTTAAAAATTTATATTTTACATTTAGAGAAAGAAATACAAATAATCGGCTAGAAAACGGATTTTACTTTCAGGGTGAAATATATGCATTTGTAGGACTTTTTAAAAAAGGATCTCAAGCGAATAAAACTAGAATGTTTGGTCTTGCGTTTATATATTCTAAAGTAGACATTGAGTTACTTTGTGACAACTCATTTTCGGAAAATGAAAAATTATTTTGTGAAGAGCTTGCAAAGATTTTTGATTTTTCAAATTCAGAACGTGAAGAAAATAAACATCGGGTAAAGTATGCTAAAACTATTCTGGATGGAAATTTTACAGAAAGTGCAGATGGAGTTACTAACGTATTGCGCACTTTTATAGAAAATAAAAGAAAAATTGCAGAGTTGATTGAAAAATACGCCCTGAATATTGATGATTTTTTGGTATCCAAAGATGATTTTGAAAAAATGTCAAAAAATATTGAAGGCATTGTAAATGATTCTAAAATTAGAACAGTTTCTAGTGTAGTAATAACAGATGGGAAAAATAACATGAAGGCATTAAATCAAATACTATATGGACCGCCAGGAACTGGAAAAACTTATCGGACGATAGATAAAACGCTTGAAATAATTGATGAACAATTTTATCAAGAAAATAAAGACGATAGAAAAAAACTAAAAGAAAAATTTGAAGAATATCGAGAAGCGGGGCAAATTGAGTTTGTTACGTTTCATCAAAGTTATGGCTATGAAGAATTTGTTGAAGGAATAAAACCTATTCCAGTGGGTAAACATGGTAATGAAACCGAACAAATGATTTATGATGTCGTGGATGGTGTATTTAAAAATATTATAAAGCATATTAATGATGCTCAACAGAATAAATTAGTTGGAAATTATGAGCGTAAATTCACGCTAAATGCATCCTCTATAAATATTCAAGCAAATTTAATACAGCGTGGAGATAGTAAGTTTTATTTACAACCTGGGTCAAAGGTTAGAAAAGCAACAACCGAATCATTTGATAGGTATACCTATCCTAAACTAAGGGCTAAATTTTTAGAAGAAGCTAAGTTTAAAGAAATGGAAGAATGGTTTATTTTAGAAACAGAATATCAATTCAATAGTAAAAGTGCTGCTTCATCTATCGTTCTAGGTCGACAATCAAATGGGGAATCAGAGTGGAAAGAAATATTTGAAATAAGTAACTACAAAGATAAGCATGCTGTAAATAAAAATTACGTATTAATCATTGATGAGGTTAATCGCGGAAATATCTCCAAGATTTTTGGCGAATTAATTACTCTAATTGAGGAGAGTAAACGCGCAGGTAATGAAGAAGCAATGGTGGTGACTTTACCATATTCAGGGGATAGATTTTCAGTGCCAAATAATTTGTATATAATCGGTACAATGAATACTGCTGATCGTTCAATTGCTTTGATGGATACCGCATTACGTCGTCGTTTTGAATTTGTTGAAATGCAGCCAAAACCTGAATTGCTTAAAGATAGTTCTGATACTGGAATAAGCACACAATTAATGTTAGAAAAAATTAATCAGCGTATAGAGTATCTCTATGATCGTGATCACACAATCGGTCATGCTTATTTTATTGGTATAGAAAATATAGTGGGATTAAACAAAGTATTTACTAATAAAGTAATCCCATTGTTACAAGAGTATTTTTATGACGACTGGGAGAAAATTCGCTTAGTATTAGCAGATAATCAAACGACTAATACAGACCATCAATTTATTCAACGTGCCACAAATATTGCAAATACATTATTCGGTGGAAAAGAGTCAGTCAATATTGAACCTGAAAAAATAATTTATACAATAAATGAAGACTTAGCTAAAGGCAATCTTCCAGTTGAAGCATTTATTAAAATTTATGCTGATGCTATCAAAGCTGAACAAGCAAGTAATCAAGAATAAATCAGCAATTAATGAAGCCTAAATTAGTTACGATTTTTGAACATGATTATATTGTTCGTGACAGTGGGAAATTATCAGATGTTGATTTTAATAAGCTCTATAGCTATGTGTGTAATGAAAATCAAAAAGCAGAAAATAATAATTCGGTAGATACGTGGCTATTAAAGCCATGCTTCTATAATGGCAAGCAGGCGCTTAAAGCTACTCAGTATATTGGAATTATTCAGTTTGACGATGGAGTGGTTTTAGAAATTTTGCCGAAGCTCTTTAAAACTAAGCAGGATAGTCCACAAGAACAAATACCAGAGAAGCAATCTCGAGAATTAGTTCTGAAAATGCTTCGTACTTTAAAAACCGCTAATTTTAAAAATATTCATAGTGCAGGTCTAGATTTTGCCAAAATGCATTTACTCGATATCTTCATTTGGATGTTTTTAGATGAGGTTGGCTCAATTGTAAAACAAGGGATTAAACATAAATATATTGAATGGGAAGAGAATCTAAACTTTTTTAAAGGCAAGCTATTAGTTAGTCAGAATATAGCTAAAAATTATGGCTTGAAGCATAAAAACTATATGCAATACGATGATTATCTTCCGAATATTCCTGAGAATCGTTTAATAAAGAGTGCGCTGGGTTACTTATTAAAAACTTGTAAATCATCCAATTTACTTAAAGAAATCCGTAAATCATATTTTATTTTTGATGAAGTTTCAAATAGTCTAAATATTCAACTTGATTATACACTGTGTAATAAGAATAGTCGCATATTTAGCCATTATCAAAATGCTTTAGAGTGGGCGATGGTGTTTTTAGCTGGAAATAGCTTTACCACTCAAGTTGGCTCACACCGTATAAAAAGCTTGTTATTTGATATGAATAAACTTTTTGAGAGTTATGTTGGTAGTAAGCTAAATAGCATTGAAGAATATAGTAATTTAATACTTCAAGATAGCCGACACTATTTAGCGTATGGAGTAACTAGAGAAAATAAACAAAGAGAATGTTTTAACCTTAAACCAGATTTTATTTTTAAGATTAAAGGCTCAGATAATCTTATTATTGCTGATGCAAAATGGAAAGTTATTAGCAAACAACAGCATTTAAGTTCCAGCGATTTATATCAGATGTTTGCATATTATCATCGGTACAGTGCCAACAAACAAGCACATGATGGCTTTATTGAAATTTGGTTAATTTATCCATGCCATGGAGAGCAGACAAGTATATTTTGTCAATATAGTTTTGAAAACTATGATTGTTTGGAACGTAATATTCATTTAAAGATTAAGTTTTTTGACCTTGTTAGCTATGAGTTTATGGATATAGATAATGATTTTGTGACGAATAACTAGATATCTCTTAAAAGCTAAATTAGGATTTCCTTATGTATGACACAGTAGCATTATTCATTAAACTGGTTGAGATTGGTAATTATACCAAAGCGGCAACGTTACTCAACACCAGTCAGGTAACACTTAGTCGTAAGATTCAGAGCTTGGAGCAAGAACTTGGTGTTGATTTGGTAAGGCGTAATAATCGGGTTTTTGAGCTGACTGAGCAAGGTGAGCTATTGTACCAGCGTCTAGTTGCGCCAGTTAAGCAATTGCAGGTAAAAATTAGTGATTTTAATGAAAATAAACAAGCAGTACGTGGAACCTTAAAAGTTGCATTGCCAGCTGCATTGGCTTATGAGTTAATTACACCAAAGCTTAGCGAGTTTACGCGCTTATATCCAGAGGTGAAATTATTACTCTATTATACTTCCACGCAAATTGATTTGATGCGCGATGATTATAATATTGCGGTGAGTACAGTAATGCCAAATTCACAAGATAGTAAAATTCGTTTGTTAAAAACATTATTTTTTAAGCTCTATGCAAGCGCTGAGTATATTCAACGCTATGGCAGACTGGATGATGTAAGCGAAATTAACTCGCATAATGTACTAGGCTTAATTGGCTTGGATGGTAATTTGCGCATTAGTTATCCAGTAACTAATTCTGCTACTGGCGCGCAGTCTGTAATTAACCACGAAGCAAAAGTTTATATCAATAATATTATTCATGGGATTCAGTTAGCTAAAACTGGACATTACATTATAGGCGGATGTGATGAGCTATTAATTCAAGAGCTTAAATCTGGAGAGTTACAACCTATTTTACCAGAGTATGTTTTTGGTGAAATGCCATGCTACTTAATCCGTCATAATCGTACTGCAACTAAACTAGAAAATCTGTTTACGGAGTTCCTGTTAAGCTGTTTTAGTACTTGAGGGTGGATAAGCTTAAACGTAGGGAATAAAGCTGTGATATAATCTTTGATTATTGTATATTAATTTTTAAGGAAGTCTTAGGATGGCTGTTGAAGTAGTAAGCGCTTTGGAACGCAAAGTAAATTTTAATGTAAGTAAAGAAGTTGTTAATTCTCAAGTGGCTGAGCAGTTAAAAAAATATGCTCGTCAGGCTAAAGTACAGGGTTTTCGCCCAGGTAAAGCGCCTAAACACATCGTTGAGCAAATGTACGGCGGTCGTGCTTATGAAGATGCCTTGAATGAACAATTAAATAAACAATTCGTTGATCAATTAGTAGAGCATAAATTAAATATCGTAGGATATCCTAAATTTGATTTGACTTCCAGCGAAGGTGAAGAATTCATTTTTGCTGCTTCGTTTGAAGTTATGCCAGAAGTTAAACTTGGCGATTTGGCGAGTAAAGAAGTTGAAAAACCAACATGTGTTTTATCGGATAAAGATGTTGACACAACTATTGATATTTTACGTAAACAACGTGCAACTCATGTTGTGTCAGAAGGCGTTGCTGCCGAGAATGGCGATAAAGTAACGATTGACTTTTTAGGTAAAGTTGACGGTGTTGAATTTGATGGCGGCAAAGCAGAAGATTATCCATTCGTTTTAGGTCAAGGTTGGATGTTACCTGATTTTGAAACTGGTGTGCAAGGTATGAAAGCTGGCGAAAGCAAAGATGTAAATGTTAATTTCCCTGAGAGCTATCATGCTGAAAACTTAAAAGGTAAAACAGCAGTTTTTACTATTACGGTTAAAGAAGTTGCTAAACAAGAATTACCTGAATTAACTCCTGAATTTGTTAAAACTCTAGGCGTTGAAGATGGTACTGAAGCTAGCTTACGTACTGAGATTAAAGAGAATTTACAACGCGAAGTTGATCGTCGCTTAAAAATTAAGGCACGCGATAACGCATTGCAGGCTTTATCTGAAGTATCTCCGTTGGAAGTTCCTGGTGCATTGGTTCATGATGAAATTCATAATATGATGAAAAATGCTGAAGAAAACATGAAGAAACAGGGTTATAAAGCAGATCAAATTAATCTTACTCATGAGATGTTTGAAAAAGATGCTAAAAACATGGTGACGCTACGTTTGCTAGTGCAAGAATTTATCAAAGAAAACTCAATTACCGCTTCTGATGATGAAGTTAAAAAAGTAGTTGAAGATATGGCTTCAATGTATGAAGATCCAACTGATTACCTTGCTTGGTATTTCCAAGATGAGCAACGTGTTAATAATGCTAAAGCAATGGCTATGGAGCAAAGAGTAACAGATGGTATTTATTCTAAAGCACAAACCAAAGAGGTTGCGATGAGCTATGAAGACATTATGAAAATGCAAGTTCAATACTAATTATTATTAAGCCCCGTTGTATCATCGTGGGCTTTTTTTATTTATTATAATCTTTCTTGAGGTCAATATGATTAAACATGTAGTACTACTATCTTTTGCAGCTAATGTTTCTGAAGAAAAAATTAATAATGCTCTTGAAAAGCTTGGTAATTTACGTCAAAAGGAAATTCCTCAGATTAAGAGTTTTAGTTTTGGTAAAAATATTAGTCCAGAAGATCAAAGTAATGGATTTAATTATGCGTTCATTATGGATTTTGCCAATGAAGCAGATCGTGATATTTATTTAACACACAAACAACATACTGAAGTTGCAAATAAAGATGTTTTGCCGTTGTTAGCAAATGGTTTTAACTCTGTGGCTGTGGTTGACTATAAAGTGTAATGCCAAATGATGCATTGTCCAATTATCATTGTCGGTGGTGGCCCAGTTGGGCTGTCATTGGCTTTGGAACTTGCTAAGCAAGGTAAAAATGTCACAGTTATTGATCAAGGGCTGGATAAACGTTCAGATGGACGGGTTCTGGCTCTTGCTATTTCTTCTCAACAGTTCTTGGTTAAATTAAGCGCTTGGCCACATGATCAAGTTACCGCAATAGATTGTGTTGAGATTTCTCATCATGGTTTGGGAATTAGCCAGATTACGGCTGAGTCAGTTGAGTTAGATCATTTGGGTTACACCGTTCGTTACAGCGATGTCTGCCAAGCAGCCTTATCACAAGTTAGTCAAAATAAATATATCCGTCTTATTAATGCCGAAGTTACGAGTGTAAATGATGGTACAGAATATGCTACCATTTGTTATCGTGATGCGGGTGATGCACCTGAGCAGATAGCGACAGCGGATTTATTGATCATGGCTGAGGGCGGTAAGCTTCTGAATGGTTATCCCAAAAAAATAAAGCATGATTATCAACAAATGGCATTAGTTGCTGAAATTAAAACAGCGAAGCCAAATGATGGTAGGGCTTACGAGCGATTTGCTGGAAGCGGACCTTTGGTTTTGCTTCCGTTTAATAGCAATTTTGTTATGGTATGGTCATTGCCTACAGAACAAGCGCAACAATTACAAGCTGACGAATCAAGTCTGATTGAACTATTGAATAGCGAGTTTACCAATCGCTTAGGTGGTGCAAAGCTTCTTTCTAAACCTATCTGCTTTCCACTTAAACTAACTCAAACTAAAAAACGTGTATTTAAACGCATGATCCTGATTGGAAATTCGGCACAAATAGTACATCCAGTATCCGCCCAAGGTTTGAATCTTGGACTGCGTGATGTTCAGGTTTTAAGTGGAATTTTGGCAAAAAATAAAAAAATTGAAATTACAGATGTAGCAATTTTTGATAAACTTCGTGATAGAGATGCTGCGGCAGTAATTAATTTTACTCATTTTCTGGCAACTAAATTGGAGTCTAAGAGTAAAATAGTTGGACATTTACGCGGTGCCGGAATAATCGCGTTAAGTAATATGCCTCCAGTGCAAAATTTTGTTGCGCGGAGCCTGATTTTTGGAATATAAGTCTATGTACGATATTGCTGTAGTTGGTGGTGGTTTGGTCGGCGCTGCTTTTGCGCTTGATCTAGCGCGCCAAAATTCTAAACTTAAAATAATCTTAATAGAACGAAATCAACCTGACTTTAGCCAGAATGAACATGGCTTTGATAATAAAATTTATGCACTATCGCCTAAAAACTATCAACATTTACAAAGTATAACTTCTGGTTTAGATGAAAAAAGGGTCGGGACGATTGACGCGATGGATGTTCGCGGTAATCATGGTGGTAAAATTGAATTTGATCAGCATGATTGTCGTGGCAACTATTTGGCGAAGATTGTTGAGTATCGCAATTTACATCGAGCAGTTTACCATGAACTAAGTAATCATGATAATGTTGAGTTTAAATCTACTAGTTTAGCCAAAGTTGACAATGAGGCAGAACGAGTTTCGCTTTATGAAAAAAACGGTAGCAAGCTAGAAGCCAAATGGCTTATTGCTGCTGATGGCGCAAATTCTTTTGTTCGTCAACAAGGTAGATTTAACTTAGAGGAAATTCCTTATTATCAATCAGGTGTGGTTGCTAATTTTCGTTGCGAGCATGATCATCACAATATTGCACGCCAGTGGTTTTTGGGTGAAGGTATTTTGGCATACCTACCGCTGCCAAATCAGCAGATTTCAATTGTTTGGTCGAGTAACGAGCCTGAATATTTATTAAAACTATCTGCAGATGAATTGTGTGCAGCAGTTGCAGAAGCTGGAGAATATAGTTTAGGCAAACTGGAGTTAATTACGTCGGCGCAAGCTTTTCCACTGAAATTAAATTTGATTAATAAATTTTATTCAGGTAGAGTGATTTTAATTGGTGATGCTGCGCATACGATTCATCCGTTGGCTGGTCAAGGTGTTAATTTAGGCTTTGGCGATGCGTGGGAATTAACCCAGTTATTAGCCTCTAGGGTTGAAAATTTAAGTCCTGCTGAACTGGCTCGCTATAATTATAACCGTCTGGCAGAGGTCAGGAAAATGCAGATGACATGTCATATGTTACATCGTTTATTTCATAATCGTTTGCCCTTAGTAGATAAAGTGCGTAATCTTGGACTCAATTTGGTAAATCGAATAGCACCACTTAAAAAGATGATGATTAATTCTGCAATAAATTATTAGAAAATTTTTGGTGATGCTGCTATAATACAACACTGCGATTATTTATATTTTTGAAATGAAAGACCTTATGAAAAAATTACTTCTTGGCTTAATGGTAAGCGTGGCATTGGTTGCTTGTAATAATACATCTAATTCTGCATCAGGTGCAACAGTTACTCCTGATCAAATTAAAGCTGATTTAGTTAAACAAGTTCCGGGATTAACTAAAGTGGATCAAGTTAACCCAACTAAAATTAGTGGATTATACGAAGTTGTTGTTGGTCGTAAAATATTTTACGTGTCAACTGATGGTAAATTAGCTGTGTTTGGTAATGTCGTTGATTTAGCGACTAAACAAAGTATTACTGAACAACGTATGCAAGACTTGGCTAAAGTTGATTTTAGCAAATTACCTCTTGATTTAGCGATTAAGCAGGTAGTTGGTGATGGTAGCCGTAAAATTGCGGTATTTACTGATCCAGATTGTCCTTATTGCAAAATGTTTGAAAAACAAGTTGTTCCTCAGTTAAATAATGTGACTGTTTACAGTTTCTTGTTCCCATTACCTATTCATCCAAACGCAGCATCTGATTCTAAGAAAATTTGGTGTAGTAAAGACCGTGTAGCAACATGGGCTGCTTGGATGCAAAAAGATACTCCATTACCAGCTAACACTTCATGTGATACTTCAGCTCTTGATAAAGTGATGAAGATTGGTACTGATGTTGTTCAAGTTGATGGCACTCCAACTATCGTTTTAGAAAATGGTCAGATTTTGCCTGGTATGTTACCAGCAGATCAACTAAATGCTAAATTAGATGAAATTTCTGGTAAAGCTTCGACTGCGTCCGCTCCTGTTTCTGCAGCACCAGCACCAGCGGCTTCAGCTCCTGAGGCATCTGCTGCTAAATAGTAGTTATTAAATTATGACAGGCTTGTTGATTATTGACAAGCCTGTTTTTATTTAGAAAGTTAAAGATATGAAAAAATTAGTCCAAGCAAGTTTGCTGGCTTGTTTAGGTTTAAGCTGTGCTGTTGCAACAGCGGCTTCTGTAAGTGACACTACAGTTGCAATAATTACTAAAAATTTAAAAGCAAATTTACCAGATTTGGTGATAGATAAAGTTGAATCAACTCCAATTGCTGGTGTCTATGAAATTGATTCTGGACGTAAGGTTTTTTATGTTGATAGTAGCGGGAATTATGCACTTATTGGTAACCTTCTTGATCTAGCAACCAAAACTAGTCTAACTGAGCAGCGATCAAATCAACTAAATCAAATTGACTGGAAAAAACTGCCAACTGATCTAGCTATTATGCGGGTTAAAGGTAATGGAAATAGTAAAATTGCAATTTTCACTGATCCAGATTGTCCATTCTGTAAACGTCTGGAAGCTGAAACAACTAGTAAGTTAAAAGATGTAACGATTTATTATTATTTATTTCCTCTGGCGATTCATCCTAATGCAGCAAGTGATTCCAAGAAAATTTTGTGTGCAGAAAATCCAGAAAGCGCAATGGTAGCGTTTATGGCGCACGGTCAAGCGCTTGGTAAAAATAATACTTGTGATAATGGCAAAAAACTAGCTCAGATGCAAGAAATTGGAACTAATCTAGTTCAAGTAACTGGCACACCTACTATAGTGTTACCGAATGGTAAAATTGTCTCTGGATTAGTTCCACCTGATGCTCTTAGTCGAATGATTGACCAAAATCAAGCTGAATCAACTGTAATTACGGCGAAAAAATAAATAGCTGAAGTAATGCTGTAGATTAGTCTTAGCATAGAACATTAAACACGTCAATCGCCATTTTTGGCGATTGTGCATAAACCTTAGATTATAATAAAATATACTGTAGTTCATATTTATAGTTGGAAAGCATTTTTAATGAATGCTTTTTTTATTAATTTCTAAGGATGATGTGTAATGCAATATGGTAAACTTACAACATGGTTAATGCCACTTCTCGCTATAACGCTAGCGGGATGTAGTGGCAGCGGTAGCACCAGCACAAATCCAAGTAATGGTGGCAGTAATACTGGTAATCTGGAAAAGCTTTCTATGACAGCACCCAGCGCTTTCCCAGCGGGAGTAGCTGCAAGTGTTCCGGTGGTAGTCACCAATAACGATAGTACAACTATTAACAATCTAAACTATGCAATTGATAGTGCGAGTAATACCACTGGAGCTACAATAACTTTTGAGTCTTCAAGTGCTGCTTCATGTCGGATAATCTCCCCTAAAGCCAGTTGTACCCTGATGGCAGATATTGCGGTTACCCCAGCATCTCATCCTGGTAGTTTTAATATCGCAACTAGTCAAGGTGCTGTTGCGTCTGCTTCTAAAGGAGTAACTGCTTCAAGCGTACTTTCGGTAGATGTCAATATTGGTCTGGTACAGTCTGCAAGCAATACCAGTAGCGGTGCAGATGGTTTAAGTCTCTATTACCCAAGCTCAGTTGTTGGAAATGCCGATGGCAGCACCCAAGTAATGGTAACTGCCGTAGTTAGTTCTGCAAATGCTGGTTCATTCAATACTATCGAACTGGTTGATGGTATAGTTAACCTATAATCATTTGAGCATAATGTGTTAAACTATACAACCTCTAATTTTAGTTGAGAATAAAATGCGCGGATATTCACAAGATCTTAGAAATACAGCAATGGATTTGTATGCAACAG
>JACCDZ012049964.1_pt1 | contig 74586 bp, 72 predicted proteins | sample 7449551 | NCBI WGS metagenome assembly JACCDZ01 (sample SAMN15323452, study PRJNA562643) | freshwater metagenome | isolation source: river surface water | place: USA:Blue River Watershed | collected 2017-08-18
ACAAGAATTTTAGCAAAAATAACAGCTTTAACATTGATCCAATATATCAATAAGTTCATCTTTGATAGACCAATAAACAATATTAAAAATCAATCTATTTAATTACACCCAACGGGTTAATAATAAGAATTTTTACAAATACATGCACATAAATACGTTAACGGCATACTTAAAATTACTGGCTTGTGATGGAGTTGGTGTTTTAAACACGCGTAAAATTTTAGATGCTTTTAAAAGCGTTGAGGCTGTTTTTGATAACAGTAAGCAAACTGTTTTTGCCGATTTTAACCTTCCTAAAAATATTGAAAACGCTTTAAAAAATTTTGATAAACACGAAATTATTCAAAACGAAATAAATTTTATTTTAAAGAACAATATTCAATGCGTTGGTATTTTAGATGATGATTACCCAAGCTTGTTAAAAGAATGTGTTGATGCACCTATTATTTTGTTCTATAAAGGCGATTTATCGCTTTTAAACAACCGTTGTTTAGCTATTGTTGGTACACGAAAAATTTCAGCCTATGGAAACGAAATAACAACGCAATTAATAGAACATTTACAGCCTTACAAGCCTACAATTGTTAGTGGCATGGCTTATGGTGTTGATATTGCGGCTTATTTTCAGGCCAGAAAAAATAATTTGCCTACGGTTGGGATAATGGGTACCAGTTTTAAAAAATTGTACCCTAGTGTGCACAAGAAATATTACGAGGATTTGTTTAATAATGGGTTAATAATAACAGAATATGCTGGTTTTAATACTTTAGTGCCTGAATTGTTCACTCGCAGAAATCGTATAATTGCTGGCTTGTGTAGCGCAACTGTAGTAGTTGAAAGTGCCGAAACTGGCGGATCGCTTTCTACGGCGTATTTTGCAAACGATTACGGACGTGAGGTTTACGCCGTGCCTGGTAAAATTACCGATGAATTTAGTAAAGGTTGTTTGCGTTTAATCTATGAAAACCGTGCACAAATCCTTTATAATTTTGAACATTTAATTTCCGATTTAAATTGGAATACATCTATAGAACCAAAAAAACAAGCGGAAGTTAAAAAACAAATCAACCTAAATGATTTTACCGACTTACAGCAAACTATTTTAAAAACGTTACAAAGCGAAGCCTTACATATTGATGAATTGGCTTTGCAAACACAATTATCAATGCCAGTTTTAAATGCTGAATTAATGATGTTGGAACTAAACGGAATTGTTGTGGGTTTACCCGGAAAAATGTTTAAAATGAAATAAAAAAACGCCACTTTTTTAAAGTAGCGTTTTGCGTTTTAATATCCCAACTTCTCTCTAACTCGGTTCAATGTTCCGTTGGCAATAACAGCGGCTTTTGCAGCGCCTTCGGTTAAAAACTGGTCAACTTCTTCCAAGTGGTTCATATAGTATGTATATTTTTCACGAATATCTTTAAACTTGTCGCAAATCAATTCAAATAACGCTTGTTTTGCGTGTCCATACCCATAATTTCCACCTAAATAATTTGCACGCATTTGTTCAGTTTGTTCTGGCGTTGCCAATAATTTGTAAATAGCAAACACGTTGCAGGTATCTGGGTTTTTAGGATCTTCTAACGGAGTAGCATCGGTAACAATTGCCATAATTTGTTTGCGTAGCTTTTTATCGTCTTCAAAAATATTAATGAAGTTGTTACGAGATTTACTCATTTTTTCGCCATCGGTACCTGGAACAGTCATAATTTCTTCCGAAATTTTAGCGTTAGGCAACACAAACGTTTCACCCATTTGGTTGTTAAAACGGGCAGCTACATCGCGTGTAATTTCTAAATGCTGTAATTGGTCTTTACCAACAGGTACAAATTCGGCATCGTACAATAAAATATCTGCAGCCATTAACATTGGGTACGTAAATAAGCCGGCATTTACGTTTTCTAAATAGCTTGACTTATCTTTAAACGAATGCGCCAATGTTAAGCGTTGAAAAGGAAAAAAACAGCTTAAGTACCAAGTAAGTTCGCAGGTTTGCGGTACGCTAGATTGTTTGTAAAACGTAACACGGTTGGTATCTAGGCCACATGCAAGCCAAGTGGCAGCCACACTATAGGTATTTTCTTTTAATGTTTTAGCATCTTTAATTTGTGTAGCCGAATGTAGATCGGCGATAAATAAAAATGTTTCATTTTCAGGATTATTTGCCATTTCAATAGCAGGCAAAATAGCTCCTAAAAGATTTCCAAGGTGTGGGGTTCCGGTACTTTGAACTCCTGTTAATACTTTTGCCATTCTTTAAAAATTAAATTTTTACAAATTTAAAAGTTTATAACGTTAGTTGTTAATTTTATTTATTTATTAATTTGCAGTGTCTAACAAAAAAATACATGAATCTTTTTAAGAATGCCGTTTGGTTTTTATGGAAAACGTGGTTTTACCTTATTATTTTAGTAGTAATTTTGGTGCTGTCACCTTTTTTAATTGTTTCATTATCAAGTGATAAATTTTACCGATACTTTTTTAAATTGGCTCGTATTTGGGCTTATGCAGTGTTTTACGGTACCGGTTTTAGAAAAACCATAGTAACAAAACAAAATTTTAACCCCGATAGAAGTTATATGCTTACAGCTAACCATACATCGATGATGGATATAATGCTAATGCTTATTTTGGTTAAAAACCCGTTTGTTTTTGTAGGAAAGCAAGAATTGGCTAAACTACCCATTTTTGGATATTTTTATAAGAAAGCCTGTATTTTAGTTGATAGATCTAGTGCAGTAAGCAGACAACAAACTATGGTTGCGGCTGCCGAAAGGCTTTCTAAAGGGTTAAGTGTTTGTATTTTTCCTGAAGGTGGTGTGCCTAACGAAGAATCAATAATTTTAGATGATTTTAAAGACGGTGCTTTTCGTTTGGCCATTGATTTTGAAATTCCGGTGGTGCCCATGACGTTTGTTGGACTAAAAAAAATGTTTCCCTTTCGTTTTTTTGCAGGCCATCCGGGTAATGTGTTGATTTATCAACACCCTTTTGTTGCTACGCAAAATTTAACGCAACGCGATAAACCCGATCTAAAAAACCAAGTACGCGAGTTGATTTTACAACCGTTGTTGAAACATAGTTAGAGTTTGTTTATGATTTTTTAGTAAAATAAGATAGTTCTTTATTAATTTTTTCTGTTTTACAAATATTGAATTTTGCAATTAGGTCTACGAACAGGAAAGCTTTTTTAGATTTGTTTATTGTTTAGTTAAAATATTTTCAATTAGATTTATTTTTTTTTCCTTTCTTAATTTATACTTATCAAATTTTTTTGCATTTTCAAATAAGCTACTATTGTAATAAATTATTGCAAAAATTGAAAAGAGGGTTCTTGAACTTGCTCCTAAAAAACTATAAAACAAAATGTCATTGTTGGATTTAATAATAATTAGATAAAAGATTAATAAAATAATAAATAACCCTACACAATAGTATAAATCACGGATTAATTCATTATAAACGACTTGATTATTATTTTTTACTTTTTCAACTTTTATAATATCTTCTTTATAAGTTTTTAGTAACTTTTCTAGATTTCGTGTTTTTAAATTAGAAATTCCTTTACCTGTTTCTATAGCAATAAACCTTGTCGATGTAAGAATATAAAACATAAACTTTTTTAATAAATCTGTAAATATATTTCCTAGTACAGCAAGAATCATCACAGAAATAAAAGTGTTCTGTCGAACAAAATTATTTAAAAAACCAATTGTCTCTTGAAGTTGTATTTGTATCACTAGTTTATGGTTTAATTTCAGTTAACTGTATAATCAAATATACACAATTAAAGTTTTGTAAAATAAATACATAACCTTATTATTTACAAATCACATAAATTTATAGGATGATTTAACAAAAGCAAAAAGGTTGCACCAATGTTCAAAAATTATTTGCTAAAAACACAAATTCAGTTAGAAGTATTACAATCAACAATATTCTTTTCTAAAATTTGCATGCTGAGTAGCGGTAAAATAATCGCGAAATATTTGCTGAATAGGTTCGCTGGGGTGCGATGCTTTAATGCCTAACTGAAAATAAAGATCTAAAATTTGGTGCGATAAATTTGCAACCAAGGTTTCGCCAAACTGATGAATTTCGGTTTGAACTTCAACTGAAATATCTTTATTGTGTTCTAAAAGCATTTCAATTTTATCGGCATAAAAATAGGTTTGCTTTTCGTCTGTTGTAAGTTTGTTTCTAAATGTTGATAAATCTAGTTGTGGTCTTATTTTTTCGGCTTCATCTAAAAAATGTGCGGCCATTCCAATGTAATTCACCAACAAGGTTAAATCGGCAAAAATGCGAAAAGGAATTTTATCTAAAGCAGCATCGGTATAAAATTCGTTGTAAATAAAGCTGCATTCTGCATCAACTAATACATTGTTTACAGTAAACGAAAAGGTTCCGGTAGCCTGCATTCCCATTGCTTTCCAATCTTCAATAATGGTTACCTTATCTTTCGGAATAATAAACGATCGTATCATTTCGTTGTCCTTTGCATCTAAAACGGGTTTATTGTTCTTTGTTATAACCGCATTTAATGTAAAATGACTCAAATAGGGCGCGCCTGTAGCGTAAACCCAACGGCCATTTATTAAAAAGGCGTTGTTTTTTATTTCGGCAGTTCCACCAATAGCACCGCTTCCACCAAAACACGTAAAGTTGTCTTTAAAAAGTTCGTGTGCAATTTGTGGTTTTAAATTCCGCGAAAAATAATTGGCACCGGCACATAAGGTTACCATCCAACCCAAGCTGCCATCTATAAAAGCCAATTGTTTTAAAAGTTGTAATCCGTTTGTGAAATTTAATCCCAAACCGCCATATATTTTAGGAACCCATATTTGCAGCCATCGTTCGTTATAAATATGTTCAATAACATTGGTAGGAATTTGTTTCGATCCTAATAGCTTTTCTTGAATTTCGGAATTATGCATTTTTTTGCTGCTTTAAAATTTTATGCCAGTTTAAGTATCCAAATATGGCAACAACAAATAAAAAGGCAGTTAAAGCTGCGTATAAGTAAAGTTCTTTATGTATTAAAAGCGGTACAGCAATAAAATTACTTATGTTTAGCAACACCCAATTTTCTATTTTGCGTTTTGCCATTAGCCACATACCTGCCCAAGCAAATGCGGTTACTGCCGAATCTAACACGGGAACATCGCTATCGGTATAATTGGTTAAAAAAACATAAAAAATACCAAATGCTATAACTACAATTGCAGCTGCTTTGTATTTTTCTGCTTTTGTTGTGAATGAAATTGGAGTTTCGGTTTGTTGTTTACCAAATTTCCAAAACAGCCAACCATAAATACTCATTATTAAGTAGTAAAAATCTAACGTAAATTCTGCATACAACTTGGCATGAAATTTAACATACATAGCTAGTAAAATACCAGCAATACCAAAAAGATAATTGTGAATATTGTTTTTTTGTGCCAATAAAACTTGCACCATTGCAAAAAACACACCTAGCCATTCAATCCAAGTGGTTTTACTTAAAATTTCCTGCATCATATAAATAAATTAAATGATGAGATGATAAAGTTACAATCCCTACGCCGGCATTATCCGGATCAGGTGCAGAACAAAGTTCATGGGTATCATCTCAGCCAAAAGCGGCACCCCATTGCGTTTTCAAAATTGATGCTTTTTTTTGGATTAGGAAAGTTTTCCGTAAAAAAAATCCCTTTCGGCAATAGGAAAGGGATTTTGTGTTAAGCATTTTGTTGCTCTTTAATATGTTGTTTAATACGATCTTCTAATTCTTCTTGCAATTCAGGATTATCTTTAATTAAACCTTTAACAGCATCACGACCTTGGCCTAATTTTGTATCGCCATAACTAAACCACGAGCCTGATTTTTTTACAATTTCAAAATCAACAGCTAAATCTAAAATTTCGCCCGTTTTAGAAATTCCTTCACCGTACATAATATCAAACTCGGCAGTACGGAAAGGTGGCGCAACTTTGTTTTTAATGATTTTTACTTTGGTACGGTTACCCATAACGTGTTCGCCGTCTTTAATTTGGGTAGATTTACGAATGTCTAAACGAACCGATGCGTAAAATTTCAATGCGTTACCACCTGTTGTAGTTTCGGGATTACCAAACATTACTCCAATTTTTTCACGTAATTGGTTGATAAAGAAAACGGTACAGTTTGTTTTTGAAATGGTTGCGGTTAACTTACGCAATGCTTGCGACATTAAGCGGGCATGTAACCCCATTTTAGAATCGCCCATTTCACCTTCAATTTCACTTTTTGGTGTTAATGCAGCAACCGAGTCAATTACTACTAAATCAATGGCGCCCGAGCGTATTAAGTTTTCGGCAATTTCTAAAGCTTGCTCTCCATTATCAGGTTGCGATATAATTAAATTATCAATATCAACGCCTAATTTCTCTGCATAAAAACGGTCAAAAGCGTGTTCAGCATCAATAAATGCAGCAATTCCACCAGCTTTTTGTGCTTCGGCAATAGCGTGTAAAGTTAAGGTTGTTTTACCAGACGATTCAGGTCCGTAAATTTCTATTATTCTTCCACGTGGGTATCCCATAACCCCTAAAGCTAAATCTAAACCTAATGAACCTGATGATATTGCTTCAACTTCTTCAACTGCGCTATCACCTAATTTCATTACGGTTCCTTTGCCGTAGGTTTTGTCTAATTTATCTAATGTAAGCTGTAATGCTTTTAATTTTGCTTCTTTATCTGCACTCATAATCTTTTGTCTTTTCTAAGGTAAAAATACCTTTTTTTATTTAATTATTCTATAAAAAATAGTATTTAAATAGCTTGCTTTATTATTGTTGTTTCTAACTTTTTAACGTTGCAAATATATGTTTTGTTAGCGACAAAAAAAGTCGTTTCAAAATAAAATAATACAAATTTTAACTTACATATGCGAACGGTATAGTTGTTGCTAAATTATTTAAATAGAATTATTTAAGGGTGTTTTTTTAAATATACTTTTTTAGTATTTTCGTAAAAAAAATTGAAATGAAAAAAATTATTGTTTTATTGTTGCTTGCCTTGTTTTTTTCTAGGTGCAAAAAAGAATATGAAATTGAAAAGATGGAACGTGATACCGACTCAGAGGTTTACGACCATAATTTAGAAAATGTAATTGATTCTGTTGAAATTAAAAAGAACGATTCCATTCAATTAGCAAAAAGCGATTCAATAGAAGTCGCTAAAAAAGTTGCTTTAGAATTAAGTAAAAAATCAAAAAAATTTAGTGTTTTTAAAGGCGATGCATTTAGTTATTGGCCTATAAAAAACAGTGATTCGTTGCGTAAATTGTTTTATAACACCTTTACCAAAGAACAGCAATATACCATTGCTGCGCTAAACCGTATTGATACCGATCACATAAAAAAGCGCGATACGTTAATTGTTCCCAATACTTTTAAATCGGCTTTTATAGATTATTCGCCTTTTCCACGTACGTTAGATAATTTAATGAATGTACCTAAAATAATTATTTTTTCGTACCCAATACAAGCATATGGAGTTTACGAAAATGGGAATTTAGTAAAATGGGGACCTACAAACATGGGTAAAAAAGCATCGCAAACTCCCCGAGGGTTATTTTTTACCAATTGGAAAGGTAGAAAAGTACGTAGTACGGTTGATGATGAATGGATTTTAAATTGGAATTTTAATATAAGTAATAAAGGTGGTGTTGGTTGGCATCAGTACGCTTTACCTGGTTACCCCGCATCGCATTCATGTTTACGTTTATTAGATGCCGATGCGCAATGGTTGTATAATTGGGCTGATCAATGGGTGATCACTGAAGATAAAAAAGCAGTTAAAGTAAAAGGTACACCTGTAATTGTTTATGGCGATTATAATTTTGGTAGCAAAGGTATTTGGCATCAGCTAGTTGTAAATCCTTCTATTACTAATTTGTCTAAAAACGATTTAGAGGAACTTGTTGAACCGCATTTAACCGAAATTTACAAACAACAAACCATTCGCGAAGAGTACAATAAAACAAAACCTACAAATAAAACGAAGGAAGATAGTTTAAAAATTGTGAAGGATACAGTAAAGTAGTTTAAAAAAAAATGTAACTTTCGTTAAAATTCATCGTAATTATGAAGAAAAATTTAATTTACCTAAGTAGTTTTTTGTTGATAGGCTTAGTGCTTATGTCGTTCAACAATCATTCAAGAACAACCTATTTAAACAATCAAGATAATCATTTTAAAAACTTAAAAGTTTTACCCAAAAATATTTCAAAAGATAGTTTAATGGAGTTAATGGAAGGCTACAATAAGGCTTTAGGCGTTAAATGTAGTTATTGCCATATAAAAGATAAAGCATCTGATAGCATTATGCAAAAAGAAATTGCGCGTCATATGATCCATTTTACCAACGAGCTAAACGCTAAAGAATTTGCGCCAATTGGTAAAAACTATAAAAACGCTGTAGAATGTGCAACTTGTCACCGCGGATCAACCAAACCAATGAGCGATACCAAAGCATTTATGAACGGTAGAAAAAACAAAAAAAAGTAAAAAATTTCAATGTAAGGCTTCTTTAAGTGCCTTTGTACAATATAACATTAAAGCAGTCTTTTTTACAAGATTGCTTTTTTATTTGTTTAGAAATTAAAAAAATACATTGTTTAACCTAAAATCATTAAATTCGCACATTGAATTTAAAAACAGTACCATGAGCACCAAATTCACAGAATATAAAGGATTAAATTTACCAACCGTAGCAAGTGAAATGTTACAGTATTGGAAAGAGCAATCTATCTTTGAAAAATCGGTAACTTCACGCGAAGGCAACCAACCGTTTGTGTTTTTTGAAGGGCCACCTTCAGCTAACGGAAAACCAGGTATTCACCACGTGATGGCTCGTGCTATTAAAGATATTTTTTGTAGATACAAAACCCAAAAAGGCTTTCAAGTAAAACGTAAAGCAGGTTGGGATACCCACGGTTTACCTGTAGAATTAGGAACCGAAAAAGAATTAGGAATTACCAAAGAAGATATTGGTACAAAAATATCGGTTGAAGAGTATAACGAGGCTTGTAAACGCACCGTAATGCGCTATACCGATTTATGGAACGATCTTACCGAAAAAATGGGGTATTGGGTTGATATGAACGATCCGTACATAACCTACAAACCAAAATACATGGAAACGGTATGGTGGTTGTTAAAACAAATTTACGATAAAAACTTATTGTACAAAGGCTACACCATACAGCCCTATTCGCCAAAAGCAGGTACAGGTTTATCATCGCACGAAGTAAACCAACCGGGGTCATACCGTGATGTTACTGATACTACCATTGTGGCGCAATTTAAAACCATAGAAAATTCGTTACCAGAATTTTTAAAAGGTTTTGGACAAATTGATATTATGGCTTGGACAACCACTCCTTGGACATTGCCAAGTAATACCGCATTAACCGTTGGTTCAAAAATTGATTATGTGTTAGTAAAAACATTTAACCAATACACCAACCAACCTATAAATGTTATTTTAGGAAAACCCTTGGTTGCAAAACAATTCGCAGGAAAATATTTTGCTGTTGAAACTGAAGATGCTTTAGAAGATTATACAGAAAACGATAAAAAAATTCCATACTTTATTGTTAAAGAATTTAAAGGTGCCGATTTAGTAGGTATTCGTTATGAGCAGTTATTGCCGTACACGTTGCCTTATCAACACCCAGAAAATGCATTCCGAGTTATTGCAAGTGATTTTGTAACAACCGAAGACGGTACAGGTATTGTTCATACTGCGCCAACTTTTGGTGCCGATGATGCTAAAGTTGCCAAAGAAGCAACGCCAGAAATACCGCCAATGTTGGTGTTAGATGATGCTGGTAACCCAGTTCCGTTAGTAGATTTACAAGGGCGTTTTGTATCGCAAATGGGTGATATGGCCGGTAAATATGTTAAAAACGAATATTATAACGATGGCGAAGCTCCTGAAAAATCAGTCGATGTTGAAATAGCTATTCGTTTAAAAGAAGAAAATAAAGCCTTTAAGGTAGAAAAATATGTACACAGTTATCCACATTGTTGGCGTACCGATAAACCAATTTTATACTATCCGTTAGATTCTTGGTTCATCAAGGTTACCGATGTAAAAGATAAAATGTTCGATTTAAACGAAGAAATCAACTGGAAACCTAAAGCAACAGGCGAAGGGCGTTTTGGAAACTGGTTAAAAAACGCAAACGATTGGAACTTATCTCGTTCACGTTACTGGGGTATTCCATTACCTATTTGGCGTACTGAAGATAAATCTGAAGAAATAATAATAGGTTCGGTTGAAGAATTAGTAGCTCAAGTTGAAAAAGCAATGGAAGCGGGGCTTCAAACCGTAAATCCATTTAATGGCTTTGTTGTAGGCGATATGAGCGAGGAAAACTATAATAAAATCGACTTACATAAAAACGTGGTTGATAATATTACCTTAGTTTCATCAACAGGTAAACCTATGAAACGCGAAACCGATTTAATTGATGTTTGGTTTGATTCTGGGGCGATGCCTTACGCACAATGGCATTATCCTTTTGAAAATAAAGCATATATTGATAATCACGAATCATTTCCAGCCGATTTTATTGCCGAAGGAGTAGACCAAACACGTGGTTGGTTTTATACCTTACATGCAATAGGAACCTTAGTTTTTGGCGAAAAAGCTTATAAAAATGTAGTTTCTAATGGTTTAGTGCTTGATAAAAATGGTCAAAAAATGTCTAAGCGTTTAGGTAACGCTGTAGATCCTTTTGAAACATTAGAAGAACATGGACCTGATGCTACGCGTTGGTACATGATTTCTAATGCAAATCCATGGGATAACTTAAAGTTTGATTTAGAAGGGATCACCGAGGTGCGTCGTAAGTTTTTTGGTACCTTGTACAACACCTATTCGTTCTTTGCTTTATACGCAAATATCGACGGTTTTACGTACAGCGAAGATGAGGTTGCTTTAGAGAATAGACCAGAAATAGACCGTTGGATTTTATCGGAATTAAACAGTTTAATAAAAACGGTAGACGAAGCTTATGCCGATTACGAACCAACAAAAGCTGCACGTGCAATATCAGATTTTGTTCAAGAAAACCTAAGTAATTGGTATGTGCGTTTATGTAGAAGACGTTTTTGGAAAGGCGAATACGCACAAGATAAAATTGCTGCTTACCAAACCTTGTACACTTGTTTAATTACAGTTGCAAAATTATCGGCACCAATTGCACCATTTTTTATGGATAAACTTTACAAAGATTTAACCCAAGCTACAACTAAGGAAACATTTGAATCTGTACATTTGGCCGACTTTCCAACGTACAACGAATCGGTTGTTAATAAGTCGTTAGAAAGTAAAATGGAAAAAGCGCAAACCGTATCATCTTTAGTGTTATCATTGCGTAAGAAAGAAATGATAAAAGTACGCCAACCATTACAAAAGGTGATGATTCCTGTTTTAGACGAAAATCAAAAGGAAGAAATTGAAGCAGTTGCCGATTTAATTATGGCAGAAGTAAACGTAAAAGAAGTAGAATTGTTAAGCGATGCCTCTGGAATTTTGGTAAAACAAATAAAACCAAATTTTAAAGCACTTGGTCCACGTTTTGGAAAAGAAATGGGGAATGTGGCAAAAGCAATTCAAAATTTTACACAAGAACAGATCAGCGAGATAGACAAAAACAACGAGATTTCTTTGGAAATATCAGGAAATAGTGTTAAATTGACTAACGATGATGTGGAAATTTCATCGCAAGATATTGAAGGTTGGTTGGTTGCTAACGCAAACGGAATTACAGTAGCTTTAGACATAACCATTACAGAAGAATTACGCAAAGAAGGAATTGCACGTGAATTAGTAAATAGAATACAAAATATACGTAAAGATTCAGGTTTTGAAGTAACCGATAAAGTAACAATAAAAATGTTGCCAAATCAAGTAATACAACAAGCTGTTGAAGCAAATTTAGACTATATTAAGGCCGAAACATTAACCGAAACGCTTGTTTTTACTGATGATTTAATAAATGGCACAGAAATTGAATTTGATAATGTGATAACCAAAATTAGTGTTTCAAAATAAAAAAGATTAGTTATGGAAACAAATAATATACAAGTGAGATACTCTGATGCTGAGTTAGCAGAGTTCAAAGAAATCATCTTAAAAAAGATAGAGAAAGCACAAGCCGATTTAGATTTAATTAAAAGCGCTTATATGAACGATTTAAATAACGGTACCGATGATACATCGCCTACATTTAAAGCGTTTGAAGAAGGCAGTGAAACGTTATCTAAAGAAGCAAACTCGCAATTAGCAACACGCCAAGAAAAGTTTTTACGCGATTTGCGAAATGCCTTGGTGCGTATTGAAAACAAAACATACGGTATTTGCCGTGTTACAGGTAAATTAATTGAAAAAGAACGCCTAAAATTGGTTCCGCACGCAACTATGAGTATGGAAGCTAAATTGCAACAACGTTAATTAAAACAATTTTTATTCGTAAAAAAATAATAAAAGCAACCTAAATAGGGTTGCTTTTTTTGTAACAATCTTATTTTTAAAAAGTTAAACGTTTTGTTTTTTTGAATATCTTTACAGCAAATGAACACAACCTTGCTAAAGTTTAAATTTTGGAAAGGTTTAAAAAAATGCAAAACGCCTTAAACTAAGGGCGTTTTTTTCCTTTAAATACCTTACATTTGTGCAAAATTATAGCATATTATGTCGTTTAACAAAGCATTACTTTTAGCAATTGTAGTAATTATTATCGATCAAATTTCAAAAATATACATTAAAACAACCTATGCCTTAGACGGCGGTTTTGAAGTGTTTAATTGGTTTCGCATTCATTTTATAGAAAACGATGGAATGGCTTGGGGAGTTGAACTACCAGGTAATTATGGCAAATTGTTGTTAACAACATTTAGAATTATAGCCGTAGGTGGTATCGTTTATTGGTTGAACGATTCGGTAAAAAAGAAAGGTTCTAACATATTATTAGTTGCTATTGCTTTAATATTAGCGGGTGCGGTGGGTAATATCATCGATTCGGTTTTTTACGGCGTAATTTTTAACGATAGTCACGGGCAAATTGCTACTTTGTTTAGCAACCAACCCTACGGAACTTGGTTTCATGGTAAGGTGGTTGATATGTTTTATTTCCCAATTTGGAAAGGCAATTTACCAGAATGGTTGCCTATTTGGGGCGGACAACATTTTACCTTTTTTAACGCTATTTTTAATGTTGCCGATGTTGCTATATCGGTAGGTGTAGGGCTTTTAATTGTTTTTAACAAAAAAGTTTTTAAGTAAATTTGCTGTAATTTAAAACCAAAACATATGCGTAATAATGGAACTGTTGATAAAATTTTTATTCTAGTGCTTGTATTGTGTTTGATATTTTGGATAATTGCAAAAATACCAATTATATGGGATTTTATACTGTTTGGTGTCATATATCAATTAATTTGGGCACTCATGATGCTTCTCACAGGAATTTGTACTATTTATTTTATTATTAAATGGTTTTTAAATAGGTTTTCATTAAGAAAGATATATTTATACGGATTTTTATTAGGAGTGATTACTTTGTTAATTATGCGGTTTGTTTTTAGTATTACTTTTGATGGAATAACTTGGATGCCAGATTATAACTAAAAAATCCCGCGCAAGCGGGATTTTTTTTACAACTAAACTAACCAAAATAAATTTTCCTTTTCATAACTTAAATTGGTTAATCAATTAATATGCCAAAATTATTGTTGAAGTATAAAAACTAAAAATATTGCTGGTATAAAATAAATTACAATAGTGCGAGCGCCGTCGTAATCTTTAGCAATTCTTTGCCCAAAAAGCAAAAACAATAAAGTAACGCACGAAACCACACCAGCATATAAAGCAATTTCTTTACAGCCATTAAATAAAAACCAGATTCCGGCAAGCGATAAAATACCTGCAATGATTTCCAGAATCAATATAATTCCTAATGAAAATGGAACTTTGTCTCCTAAAAAAGTATTTGCAAAATGTTGTTTTAACCAACCAACGTTTCCGTTCCAATCAACCATTTTATCGTACCCCGATTGTAAAAAAGTAATTGCTAAAAACAATAAAATAAGTATTTCTGTAATGTAATTCATGTTGTTTTATTTTTTTTGTAAAGTTAAATTTATTTTATCGAAAACGAACCAAAATCATAAATCTTATTAGGTGTAACGCAGTAATCTAATCTAATGTCGCCTTCAAAGCTATCTGTAATTATGGGTTCTGCATTAAAAAACGATAGGCCAATTTTTATTACATTGGGTTTGCATTTTGCTAAAAAAGTATCGTAAAAACCTTTGCCATACCCCACGCGATTTCCAAAAATATCAAAAGCCAATAAGGGTACAAAAACCACATCAATTTGTTCATCGGTTACTAAAAAACCATTTTGAGGCTCGGGTATATTCCATTCATTTTTTTTAATTTTAACATTATCGGTTAATAAATAATGCTGCATGGAACGGTTTTCAAAATTTGATTTTGAAACAATTATGTTTTTATCTTTTCCGTTTAAAATGTGTAATAAAAAATCGGTTTGAATTTCTTTGTGTTCAGTTATCGAAAGAAAAGTATGATAATTTTCTTTATTCCAAACAGGTAGTTTTAAGGTTTGGTTGGCAATTTGTAAACTTAAATCTTCAATTTCGGTTAAGCTTAAATGGTTGCGTAAAGCTTTGTATTTTGTGCGTAAATCTTTTTTATTCATTTAGTAATTTGGTTGAAATATGATAAACAGCATCGCCCTGAAAAACAATCGAAGCTTGGTTTTCGCAAATAATATATCCGTCATTAGGTGCCAAAATAGGCTCTTCAACCTGTCCGTAAGGGTCGGTAATTTTACCAAGTAAATCGCCGGTTTTTACGTAGGTACCATTAAGTGTAAAATTATGCAATAAGCCCGAATATTGCGCCCGAATCCAAGTTGAATTTTCAATACAAATGCTGTTGTTTGGTGTTTTTGCATTAAAAGTATCGTTAAGCATATTTAATTTGTTTAAAATACGCATGGTGCCTTGTAAGCCTTCTTCAATAATTTCAGAATTTATATCTAATGATTTTCCTCCTTCAAACAATAAATATTTTTTGCCTAATTTATCGCATTCTGTTCTAAATGAACCTTCTATATTGTTAGAATATAAAATAAATTGAGTAGAAAAAGCCTGTGCAAGTTCATCTAATTCATCATTATTGGGTTCAATTCTAATTTGTGGAGCGTTAAAACGGCTGCGACCACCAGCGTGAAAATCAATTATATAATCGGTAACAGGTATTACATCTTGCATAATACGGTACGCAAAACGGCTGGCTAACGAACCATTTGCCGATCCTGGAAAAACACGGTTTAAATCTCGTCCATCCGGAAAATCCCTTGCTTGGTTTACAAACCCAAAAATATTAACCAATGGCATGCAAATTATAGTGCCGCATTTGGGTTGGTTTATTCCTTTGCGAATTATTTGTCGTACAATTTCAATTCCTGTTAGTTCATCGCCATGTAAACCGGCTGTTAGCAATACAGTTGGTCCATCAATATGTGAGCGTGTAACAATAATGGGTACCTTTAATTCGGTCATGGTATGCAACTTGGCAATATTCAATTCTATTGTTTTATTTTCACCAGGTTTGATTGATTTGCCCAAAATTTCAAAATTTCTTGGTGTAATGTGCATCGTTAAATTTTGTATAATAACTACTAAAGATACTATTTTACTTTAAACATTTACAAAACTTAGCGTAAATTTGTTCTATCCAGGTTATAATATGAATACTACTACCCCCGATATACAATTGCAACTGCAAACTTTACCAGGTTTACCAGGTGTTTATCAATATTTTGATAAAGATCAAAAGTTATTGTACGTTGGCAAGGCTAAAAATTTAAAAAAAAGAGTATCGTCTTACTTTAATAAAACCCACGATAATGCGCGTTTAAATGTATTGGTTCGTAAAATTGTTACCATAAAACACATTGTGGTACAAACGGAAACCGATGCCTTACTTTTAGAAAACAACTTAATTAAGAACCTACAGCCACGCTACAATATTATGTTGCGCGACGATAAAACATACCCTTGGATTTGTATTAAAAATGAACGTTTTCCTAGGGTTTTTTACACACGCAATTTAATTAAAGATGGTTCTGAATATTTTGGCCCTTACACCAGTGGTAAAACCATGCATGTTTTGTTAGATTTAATTAAAGAATTGTATCCGTTACGCAATTGTACTTACGATTTAAGCTTACAAAATATTGCTAACAACAAGTATAAAGTTTGCTTGGAATACCACATTGGCAATTGCTTAGGTGCTTGTGAAGGTAAAGAAACTGAAGAAGCTTATTTGCATAAAATTAGAAGCATTCGCCACCTTTTAAAAGGTAATTTTAAAGAAAATTTAAAAGATTTTAAACAATTGATGCTTCAGTATGCAAGCGAAATGAAGTTTGAAGAAGCACAAGACATTAAAGAGAAAATTCAAATTTTAGAAAACTATCAGGCAAAATCAACCATTGTAAATCCTAAAATTAATAATGTTGATGTGTTTTCTATTGTTGCCGATGAAACCATGGCTTATGTTAATTTTTTACAAATTGCACACGGGGCTGTGATTCGTTCGCATACGTTAGAACTAAAAAAACGCTTAAACGAAACTAACGATGAATTATTGCCAATTGCGATTACCGAAATTCGTGAACGCTTTAAATTAATCACTAAAGAAGTAATTGTACCTTTTGAAATTGATTTGGGCGAAAAAATCACTATTACTGTACCTAAATTAGGCGATAAAAAACAACTTTTAGAACTTTCTGAGCGCAATGCACGTTATTACAGATTAGATCAGTTAAAACAAATAAAAATAGTTGACCCCGATAGGCATACCAACCGATTAATGGCTCAAATGAAAGCCGATTTGCGTTTGAGTAAAGAACCAAGGCATATAGAATGTTTTGATAATTCTAACATACAAGGCACCAACCCCGTAGCAGCTTGTGTAGTTTTTAAAAACGGAAAACCAAGTAAAAAAGAATATCGTCATTTTAATATTAAAACTGTTGAAGGACCTAACGATTTTGCATCGATGGAAGAAGTTGTTTTTCGTCGCTACCGCCGTATGATTGATGAAGCTGAGCCTTTACCCGATTTAATTATAATTGACGGAGGTAAAGGACAATTAGGCGCGGCGCTTAAAAGTTTAGATGTTTTAGGTTTACGAGGAAAAATTGCAATAATTGGTATTGCTAAAAGGTTAGAAGAATTATTTTATCCAGGAGATAGTATTCCGTTGTATTTAGATAAAAAATCTGAAACTTTAAAAGTAATTCAGCACTTGCGCAACGAAGCGCACCGTTTTGGCATTACCTTTCATCGCAACCAACGCAGTAAAAACGCAATAAGCAGCGGTTTAACTACCATTCCTGGTATTGGTCCTAAAACCATGGAAAAATTAATGATTGAGTTTAAATCAATAAAACGCATAGCCGAAACTCCCGAAGCAGAAATTATTCAATTAATAGGTAAGGCAAAAGCAGAAAAAGTAATTGCTTTTTTTAAAAACGGATAACTATTTCCACCACCAATTATCTTCAGCTTCTTTTGCTTTAAAGTTGTTGTTTAAATATGCGTCGTTATAGGTTTTCCAGCCCTTTTGGTTGAATTTTTCGTCAGGTAAAAATCGCTCCACACCATGGTCAAATTCTAAAGGAACATCAGGCACACGATAATCGGCCCATTTGCATATTTTAGCTATTTTGGTTTCATAATCAATCCAATATCCAATAAACGCATTGTTAAAATAATTGGGTTTACCTAAGGCTAAATCGTTATAAAAAACGTTGTTTTCTTCGGTAATTTGAAACATACCTTGATACGTACCTTCAAAATACCCTGAATGAATATTGTTTTTAGGTTCGTAAAAAGTGTAATTTCCAAATAAAACACCTTCATATGCAGTTGGTAAACTTACGGTTTCATTATCTAAAACAATTGGGTAAGTTTCTTTAATGGTGTGTAATGTTAGTGTTCCTTTAAACGATTCTAAGGCTTTACCTACCATTGATTTTCCTTTAATATGGTACAAATTAGGTTGAACACTGTCTTTTTGTACGTTGGTAATTTTAACGTGTATGCGTTTGAAATGTGTATCAATTACGCCATAGGTTTGGTTAGTGTTTAAACCTAAAATTACAGGCGAAAAATCGTAACTAATAAAATCGAGAAGTTGATTTTTTGTTGTTTTAAATTGATTATCGTTTACAATTTTGGTAAATCGGTTTTGCGTAAAGCCTAAAAATGTGCTTAAAAAACAAATAAAAAAAAGTATATTTTTCATGCGTTTAAAGGTACTATTTTTTGTTTTTTTGTAAAAAAGGATACACTTTTACATACAAACGTTCTACTTTTTCACGTGCCCAAGGTGTTTTACGTAAAAAAGTTAACGATGATTTTATACTTGGGTTTTTTGTAAAACAGTTTATAGGAATTTCTTTACTTAAAGTTTCCCATCCTTCAAAAAAAGCAACCAATTCTTCTAGAATTTTTTGAAGGGTCATACCATGTAAAGGATCGTTATGTGCCATAGAAAACAGAAAACCGCCGTAAAAATAGGCGGTTAGTTATACTTATTAATGTGTTTCAGTTCCATCAATACCATGTGCGTGGCCATGTGCTAACTCTTCTTCTGTAGCTGGGCGTGTAGCAACAACTTCAATATCAAAAGTTAAAGTTTTTCCAGCCATTGGGTGGTTTAAATCGGCTACAACTGCGTTTTCTGTAACTTCTACAACTACAGCACGAAATTGATTTCCTTGATCATCGGTCAAAGGTAACATTGCCCCAACTGGTGGTAAGCCCGATTCACTAAACATATCTAAAGGTAATTGTGCAATGGCATTAGGGTCAATTGCACCGTAACCTTCTTCTGGGGTAATGGTAAACGATTTTGTATCGCCTGCAGTTAATCCGTTTAACTCATCTTCAAATTTAGGAATCATCATTCCTACACCGTGTAAATAAGTTAATGGGTTTTCTGCTGAGGTTTCTTCAACAAATACTTTTTCGCCGTTTGCTTCAATTGTATGAAGTTTGTAGTTTACTGCAACTACGTGCTTGTTTGCTATTGTCATTTAAAAATATATTTAGAATTTGGGTAAATTCTGTTTATCTACAAAGGTAACTTTTTACATTTGTTTTTAAATAAAAATAAACGCAAGATTAATAATAACAAAATATTTAGTTAACAATGTGGTAATATAGGCGCATTATTTTTGCTAAAAAATTAATAATACATCAAATGACAAAAAAAGGATTATTCTTAATGTTACCTTTAATGGCAATGTTAAGTTGTGGTAAAGAAAAGAATGACTCACAATCTACAGAAAATGCTTCTGCAGAAACTTCGGTTACAATTAAAGGAAGTGATACTGTTTTGCCTTTAGCACAAAAAGAAGCAGAAGAGTTAATGAAGGCTGATAAGAATGTTTCTGTTACAGTAGTTGGTGGTGGAACGGGTGTTGGTTTAACAGCTTTGTTTGATGGTACTACGGATATTGCAATGGCATCAAGAGATTTAAAAACAGAAGAAAAATTAAAATTTTCTGAAGCTAAACAAGAAATTGAATCGGTTACTATTGCATTTGATGCTTTAGCGGTTATTGTTCACCCAGATAACAAAGTTTCGCAATTAACGCGTGAGCAATTAGAAGGTATTTATACAGGTAAAATTACAAATTGGAAAGAAGTGGGTGGTGAAGATGCTAAAATTGTAGCTTATTCTAGAGAATCATCTTCTGGTACGTATGAGTTTTTTAAAGAAGAAGTAATGGATAAGAAAAACTATGCATCAAATATTTTAAGTATGCCAGCAACAGGTGCAATTGTACAAGCAGTTGGGCAAACTAAAGGTGCAATTGGTTATGTTGGGTTAGCTTACGAAACTAAAGAAGTTAAGCAATTAGCAGTATCATACGATCAAGGTAAAGTATATGTTGCACCAAGTATTGCATCGGCAAAAGATAAAACATATCCTATTTCACGTCCGTTATTTTATTTCTATAATAAGGCAAATGCTGCAAAAGTAAAACCAGTTGTTGATTATGCTTTATCGGCAAATGGTCAAAAAAATGTATCAGAAATTGGATATATACCTTTAAATTAAAAGTTAGTTACTTAGTATTATAAAAGGCTGTACAGTAAAGTGTATGGCCTTTTTTATGATTATAAAACTTTCACTTTACCTTAAGTTAACATAAGGATAATGTAACTGAAACATTACTAACAAATACCTAACGTATTTTTGCAAAATAAATAATATAAAAGATTTGAAAACAAATTTTAAAAATATTAAAGAAAAAATAATCGAAACTATTTTAATGCTAAGTAGTGCAGCTACCAGTATTACGGTTGTGTTAATTGTGTTTTTTTTATTTATAGAAGGATCAGGTGTTTTTAGTAAAAAACCAATTGAAGATGGTTTTTTATTAGCAGTTCACTCAACTAACCCAATTAATAAATTAGAACCTGAGCAGGTTAAAGATATTTTTGATCAAAAAATCACAAATTGGAAACAATTAGGTGGAAAAGATCAGCCAATTGTATTGTTTAGAACCGAAGATATTACCAATTTTTACACCGATGAAGAATTAGGTGCTAATTTTGAACATTTTCCTGCTAAGATAAATGAATATGTTACTAAAACTCCTGGTGTAATTGCTTTTTTCTCAGATAAATACAAAGCAAGTAACTTTACAGGGAAAGAACTTGATATTGATAAAGTAAAGTTCTTTGAATTTTTATCGGGCGAAGAATGGTATCCAACCGCTCATCCAATTGCGCAAATGGGTGTAAAGGCTTTAATATTTGGTACGCTATGGGTAAGTTTTGGTGCTATACTTATAGCATTGCCAATAGGGTTAGCGGCAGCAATTTATTTAAGTGAAATTGCCAATAAAAAAACCCGAAATATTTTAAAACCTTTAATTGAATTATTGTCGGGTATTCCATCGGTAGTTTACGGTTTTTTTGGTTTAGTAATAATTGTACCACTTATACAAAAGGTTTTTGGCTTGCCAGTAGGCGAAACCGGTTTAGCTGGTAGTATTGTTTTAGCTATAATGGCGTTGCCTACTATCATTACAATTTCTGAAGACGCTATGCGCAATACGCCACGCGCAATGAAAGAAGCTAGTTTAGCATTAGGTGCAAGTAAATGGCAAACTATTTATAAAGTGGTTATACCTTATTCGGCTTCGGGTATTACAGCTGCAGCCATTTTAGGTATAGGTCGCGCAATTGGCGAAACTATGGCAGTTTTAATGGTAACAGGTAACGCAGCTGTTATGCCATCAACGTTATTAGCCCCATTACGAACCATACCTGCAACTATTGCTGCCGAATTAGGAGAGGCTGCTAACGGTGGTTTACATTACCAAGCGTTATTTGCTTTAGGTTGTATTTTGTTTTTAATTACTTTTTGTATTAATATGATTGTTGAATTGGTTACTAATAAAAAAGCGCACAAAAAACATTAACAAATGACAAAAACAGATCGTTTAGCAAAACAAAAAAGCAGAAATCAAAAAGTTGCTTTTGCCCTATTTCAGTTTACAAGTTATATTGTAGTTGGCGTGCTTTTTGCAATTTTGGCTTTTATTATTTTTAAAGGAATAGGAGTAATTAGTTGGGAGTTTATTACCGAAATGCCTAAAGAAGGAATGACCAAAGGCGGTATTTTTCCTGCTATTGTTGGTACACTTTGTTTGGTTATTGGCAGTATGCTTTTTGCTTTTCCTGTAGGAGTTTTAGCTGCCATTTACATGAACGAATATGTAAAAGACGGTATCATAAAAAAAATAATTAAACAAATGACAAATAACCTTGCCGGTGTACCTTCTATTGTATTTGGTTTATTTGGTATGGCATTATTTGTAAACAAATTAGAATTTGGCGATTCACTTCTTGCGGGGTCATTAACCTTGGGGTTATTAGTTTTACCGGTAGTTATTCGCACAACAGAAGAATCGTTAAAAGCTGTTGACGATACCTTTAGGCAAGCTAGTTTAGGTTTAGGGGCAACTAAATGGCAAACTACAAGTAAAGTGGTTTTTCCTATTGCTTTTCCTAATATTATTACAGGTTTAATTTTATCTATAGGAAGGGTTTCTGGTGAAACAGCACCTATTTTATTTACAGTTGCGGCGTATTTTTTACCAAAACTTCCAACTTCAATATTTGATCAGGCTATGGCGTTACCTTATCATTTATATGTTATTTCAACCAGCGGAACAAATATCGAAGCTTCTCGCGAAATGGCCTACGGTACGGCACTTATCTTAATTATTATTGTATTAATTTCTAATTTATTGGCGAATTCACTTCGAAAATATTTTGGAAATAAAGTAAAAATGAATTAGTATGCATAAAATAGAATCAAAAGATATCAATTTTTATTACGGTGAAACACAAGCATTACACAATGTATCGCTTTCAATGAAAGAAAACACTGTAACAGCTTTAATTGGCCCTTCAGGCTGTGGTAAATCAACCTATTTACGTTTGTTAAATCGTATGAACGATTTAATAGATCACACCAAATTAACAGGTTCTATTTTAATAGACGGTGAAGATATTTACGCTAAAAATAAAAATGTTGATGATTTGCGTAAAAACGTGGGTATGGTTTTCCAAAAACCAAATCCATTTCCAAAATCTATTTATGAGAATGTTGCATATGGTTTAAAAGTTAACGGTATTACCGATAAAAAAATAATTGAAGAACGCGTTATTACTTCAATTGAACAAGTGGCTCTTTGGAACGAAGTTAAAGACAAATTAAAAAAATCGGCGTTTGAGTTATCAGGTGGTCAACAACAGCGTTTGTGTATAGCACGTGCTTTGGCTGTACAACCATCGGTTTTATTAATGGACGAACCTACATCGGCTTTAGACCCAATTTCTACGGCTAAGATTGAAGAGCTTATATTTGATTTGAAAAAGAAATATACCATTGTAATTGTAACACACAACATGCAACAAGCAGCACGTGTGAGCGATGCTACTGCCTTTTTTTATATGGGCGAATTAATAGAGTTTGATAAAACCAAAACTTTATTTACCAAGCCGCAGAAAAAGCAAACCGAAGATTATATTACCGGACGTTTTGGTTAATATCTAAAGTTAGCGCATTATTAAATTCATTATTAAAAATTTAAATTAAAATGGCATCACAAATAGAAATAGAATTGGCAAAACTTAAAAATGCAATTGTAAAAATGAGTAATCTTGCCGAAAGTCAGATATTTGAAGCAGTTGGCGTTTTGCTTTCTGAACCCATTTCTGAAAAAAAAGAAGTTAAAAAAACAGAAAATAAAATAGATAAGCTTGATGTAAAAATAGACGATATATGTCAAGGTATTTTTGCATTACAACAACCCGTAGCTAAAGATTTACGCTTTATCATGTCGGCAACTCAAATCAGTGCCGAAATTGAACGTATGGGCGATTTGGCTATGAGTATTATTAAGTTGAATAAATACATTAACGAAAAACATCAGTTAATTTCAAAATTTAAAATTTCAGAAATTGCTCGTGAAGTTGAATCTATGGCTATTAAAACAAACATTTGTTTTCAAACTTTAGATGAAAATGCAATACAAGAAATTTTTACGTTAAACACGCAGCTTAAACAAAAAATTGATGAGGTTATATTAGCAATTATCAATGAAATGAAAACTAATTCAAAAACAGTTGTTTCGGGTACACATTTAATTTTAGCGCTTAAACACATTGATCGTATTGGTGAACATTGTACAAATATTGTAGAATCGGTTTACTTTATAATTAATGCAAAAATAATCAGACACGAAAAGCTGGTTTAATATTAATTTTTTTTCAATTGAAAAGACCGTTCAACTTGGGCTGAACGGTCTTTCTATTTTATAAAAACAAACTGCTACAACGGTATGTTTCCGTGTTTGCGGTTTGGTGTTGCTACCTCTTTATTTTCAAGCATTTTAAACGCTTTAATTAATTTTCTGCGGGTATCTTGTGGAAAAATAACTTCATCAATAAAACCACGTTGAGCAGCGCGGTATGGGTTTGCAAATTTTTCGGCATATTCTGCTTCTTTTTCTGCTAATTTAGCTGCTGGGTCTGCTGCTTCGGCAATTTCGCGTTTAAAAATAATTTCCGATGCGCCTTTTGCTCCCATTACGGCAATTTCGGCACCAGGCCAAGCAAAGTTCATATCGGCACCAATGTGTTTAGAGTTCATTACATCGTAAGCACCACCATAGGCTTTACGCGTAATTACGGTAACTTTTGGCACAGTAGCTTCTGATAATGCGTATAATAGTTTGGCTCCGTGTACAATAATTCCGTTCCACTCTTGATCGGTACCTGGTAAAAATCCTGGTACATCTACCAAAACTAATAAGGGAATGTTGAAAGCATCGCAAAAACGTACAAAACGTGCTGATTTTATTGATGAATTCACATCTAGACATCCTGCCAAAAACATAGGGTTGTTTGCAACAATACCAACCGATTTCCCACCAATACGTGCAAATCCTACAATAATATTTTCGGCATAGTTTTTATGAATTTCGTAAAACGAATCTTCGTCAATAACATTATTAATCACATCGTGCATATCATAAGGCTTGTTGGCATTATCGGGCACAATGTTGTTTAGCTGTTCACGTATTTCATCGCCAAAATCAAAAGGTAAATCTTCAACAACTTCTTGGTTGTTTTGTGGTATATAGCTTAATAAGCGTTTCACATCTTCTAAACATTCTACATCGTTAGCAGAAGTGGTATGTGCTACCCCCGATTTTGTAGAGTGTGTTGATGCACCACCTAATTCTTCGGCCGAAACTTCTTCGTTAGTTACTGTTTTTACAACATTTGGCCCGGTTACAAACATATACGATGAGCCTTCAACCATCATAGTAAAATCGGTCATAGCAGGCGAATAAACAGCACCACCAGCACATGGTCCCATAATTGCCGAAATTTGTGGTATTACACCCGAAGCTTGTACATTACGGAAGAAAATATCGGCATATCCACCTAACGAACGTACCCCTTCTTGGATACGTGCGCCACCAGAATCGTTTAAACCAATCATTGGTGCGCCTACTTTTAAGGCCATGTCCATTACTTTACATATTTTTTCGGCATGTGTTTCAGATAAAGCTCCACCAAAAACCGTAAAATCTTGAGCAAAAGCGTACACTAAACGTCCGTTTACGGTACCGTAACCAGTAATTACACCATCGCCTAAATAATGTTCTTTGTCTAAACCAAAATCTTTGGTACGGTGTGTTACAAAAGCCCCGATTTCTTCGAATGAACCTTCATCGAAAAAATATTCAATACGCTCACGAGCGGTTAATTTCTTTTTAGCGTGTTGTGCGTCGATACGCTTTTGACCGCCACCTAGCTTGGTTTCGGCTATTTTTTTATTTAAAATATCAAATTTTGTATTCATATATTTTGTTGTTTACTTATAAGTGATTTAAAATCTTCTTTACTTGGAAGTACGGTTTTATATCTACTAGCAAAAATGTGTTCGTTATTTTCAGGTAATGTAAATTCTACAACTGCTTCGCTTTTATTTTGACAGAGAATAATTCCAATGGTTTTGTTTTCGTCTTCTAATTTAATTTTTCTATCGTAGTAATTTACATACATTTGCATTTGACCTATATCTTGATGTTTTAATTCACCAATTTTTAAATCAATTAAAACAAACGATTTTAAAATTCTGTTATAGAAAACTAGATCGATCCAAAAATGTTTATCATCAAAAGAAATACGTTTTTGTCTTGCTACGAATGTGAATCCGTTACCTAATTCTAGTAGAAAATGTTCTAATTTGTTAATTATTTCTTCCTCTAGCTGATTTTCTGAATAAGCGGAATGCTCAGGTAAGCCAATAAATTCTAAAATATATGGATCTTTTATAGCATCTTTTGGATGTTCAATAATGTGTCCTTTTTCTGCAAGTTCAATTACCTTTTCTTTGTCTCTACTTAAGGCTAATCGTGTATATATAGCAGAGTCATACTGACGTTCCAATTCACGCACACTCCAATTGTTTTTAGCAGCTTCTATTTCATAAAACTTGCGTTCGTTTTCATCCTCAATCCGCATGAGCTTTAAATAGTGCGACCAACTTAAGTTGAAATTTACAGAAATATTTTGTTGTTCAGCATTTTGAAATTCGTTAGATTGTGTTTGACCTTTTTCAGAAATCCTCGACAGTGTTGAGGAAATTGAATACGTTTGATAAAATAAACGCATTCTTTCTAAATTTTGAACAGAAAAACCTTTGCCAAATTCTTTTGTTAGCGCTTTTGACAATTCTTTTAAAAGACCTTTTCCGTATTCTGCACGATCTTTACCATCTTGCTCTTCCTCAACAATCATTCTTCCAATTTGAAAATAGGTTGTTACCATTGTTTGGTTAATGGTACGCACTACATTACTTTTTGCCGATAGTAATAAATCAACAATTTGTGAAAAGAATTTTGTATTTGAAAGATTGTTAGTCACTTGTATTTATTTCAATATTTTATTGTTATACCTACAACTTTGTTGGTACGCGTAAAACTTTTTGGTCAGCCAAATATTGTTGCAATGCTACTAAAGCGGCAACTTCGGCTTCTTTTGCTTGATTTTCTTTAATGATATCGGCACTGTAAAACTTCTTAACAAAGTTCGTGTCAAAATCACCCGAAACAAACGCTTCGTGTTTAAAAACAAACGTTCCAAAAGGCAATGTGGTGCTTACACCTTCAATTTTATAATCTTGAATAGCTTTTAACATTAGCTGTATAGCCTCGTTACGGTCTTTTCCGTATGTGATTAATTTTGAAAGCATTGGATCGTAATAAATAGGCACATCCATACCTTGTTCAAAACCATTATCAACACGTACCCCTTCGCCTTCTGGTAAAATATAAGTTGATAAATTACCAACCGATGGTAAGAAATCATTTAAAGGATCTTCGGCATATACGCGCAATTCTAAGGCATGACCTTTTATTTGTAAATCTTCTTGTTTGATTGGAAGTACTTCGCCACGCGCTACACGAATTTGCATTTCAACTAAATCAATACCTGTAATTAATTCAGTAACAGGGTGTTCTACTTGTAAACGTGTGTTCATTTCTAAAAAGTAAAAGTTTTTGTTCTCATCTAACAAAAACTCAACCGTACCTGCACCCACATAATCACATGATTTGGCTACTTTTACAGCAGCTTCGCCCATTGCTTTGCGAATTTCGGGAGTTAAAACAGCCGATGGTGCTTCTTCAACCACTTTTTGGTGGCGACGCTGAACCGAACATTCACGTTCAAACAAATAAACCACATTGCCGTGGGTATCGGCCATTACTTGAATTTCGATATGGCGTGGTGAACCTACATATTTTTCAATAAAAACAGAACCATCACCAAAAGCTGAAGTAGCTTCGGAAATAGCACGTTGCATTTGCGATTCAAAATCGGCTTCTTTTTCAACAACACGCATACCTTTACCGCCACCACCGGCTGATGCTTTAATTAAAATAGGAAAACCAACTTCTTTTGCAACTTGTTTAGCTTCGTTAATATCGGTAATGGCGTGGTCTAAACCAGGAACCATTGGAATATCGTAAGCTTTTACGGTATCTTTTGCTGCTAATTTATCGCCCATAACTTCAATAGCATGTGATTTTGGACCGATAAATGTAATTCCGTTTTGTTCTGCTAATTCGGCAAATTTTGAGTTTTCTGATAAAAATCCGTATCCTGGATGTATCCCATCAACACCTAATTGTTTACATACTTCGATGATTTTATCGCCTAAAAGATACGATTGATTTGATGGTGCTTCACCGATACAAACAGCCTCGTCGGCAAATTTTACGTGTGGTGATTGGCGATCAGCAACCGAATAAACAGCAACGGTTTTAATTCCCATTTTTTTTGCTGTTTTCATTACGCGCAGTGCAATTTCACCACGGTTTGCAACTAATATTTTTTTCATGATTTATTTCAGATAAAAGAAAAAGACCATTTTACTAAGAGAAGAAGAATTTCTTGCTACTTTATTCTTGGTACTTATTTCTATTTTTATTCAAATTCAATTAATAACTGACCTTTTTCAACTGCCTGACCTTTAGTAACCGCAATAGATTTTATGATTCCAGCACGTGGCGAATCAAAACTATTTTCCATTTTCATGGCTTCTAAAATCAATAAATTATCACCTTCATTAACTTCTTGACCTACAGCAACATTAATTTCTAAAATTAAGCCTGGCATTGGAGCTTTAATGGCATTAACCAATTTGGTTTTACCTACTTCAAAGCCCATTTCTTTAATAAGCTGGTCTAAATGATTGGCAATGTTTACCACATATTCGTTGTTGTTTACAACAATTGTGTAAGTTTTGTTAATAAAATCGGTATGCACAACCTTTGCGTGGTATGAAGTATTGTTGTGCAACACATGAAAGGTTTCTTGATCTAAACTCACTGCATCGGCTGCAAGCAGTTGCTCTTCTGTAATATCAAAGTTGTATTCTTTGTTTACAGAAACTTTAAGTGTGTTGTTCATTGTATGTAATTGTTTCTAAGGGGTAAAGTTATTTAAAAATTTGCAAATATTTTAATTAAATAGGTGCTTTAATACTTTAATTGATTGCTTATTACGATATTTGAACAAAAACAAAATGGCAAAATATTCGGTGGTTTTTATGCCCAATTTGCAAACTATTAACGCTATAAAGCAAATGAAATTGCTGTTAGCAAATAAAATAGGATGGTTTAATAGCAAAAACTCGTTAGCGCATTTTACTATTTTTGAATTTGAAGAAAGCGAAGCTAATGAAGATATATTTTGTTTGCAATTAGAACGAATTGCGGCGCATATAAAACCTTTTTATACCACTTGTAATGCTTTTGATTGGTTTGATAATGGTGCTTTTTACATAAAACCAAACCAAAATTCTGCGGAACATTTTACTTTTTTAATGAAACAGATTATTAAGGAATCTAATCAAATTAAAAAAACAATTACTAGTACGAATGCGCATATGTCTATTGCAAGAAAGTTATCGCCCGAAAATTTACAAATAGCGCAACAATTATTTACACAAGTACATTTTGATTTTGAAATTACCCACCTTACTTTACGAAAGTTTAACCAAACCGAAAAACAATTTAAAATTTTAAAAGAATTTCCGTTTCTTAGCAAACCTAAAGAAATACAAGGAAGTTTATTTTAGATATTTATAGTTGTACAAATGTTACTTATGAAACAAATTATTACCGATTTTTTTTCTTTTATTAAGAAACCAAAAGACGTTCAATATTCCGGAAACGAGCAAGCTTACAAATGGAAAGTCTTTTTTACGCTAATTATCTTTAATCTACTTTTTACGATTGTTTACATGGGTGCATTTTCTTTGTTTGAGAAAATCTACTCGTTAGAACATAAATTAGATGATCTAGATTATAGTCCAATTCTAACAATTCTATTGATTGCCATAATTGTACCATTTATAGAAGAAGTTTTTTTTAGGTTGATATTACGCAGAAAGGGAATTTTAAAGAGCCTATTTACAGTAGAAAAGTGGAATAAATATTTTTTCGTTTTGGTATATATTTCCACAGTAACATTCGCATTAATTCATATTACCAACTATAAATTCGATAGTTATTTTTTCCTTTTGCTAGCTCCTTTTTTAACGCTTTCTCAATTTGTGTCTGGATTTATAATGACCTTTTTACGAGTTCGTTTTAATTTTTGGTTGGGATTTGCTTTTCATGTATTATGGAATTTTTCATCAATCATGGTAAGTTATCCTGAAATGTTTCAAATCCAAAATCAATTGGAAAACGAAGTAAATATAAAAAACCAACATTTTGAGTTGATTGTGAGTAAACAAAATTTTAAATTCAATCAAAATAAATCTATTATTTATACTGCAAATCTTGATACCGTTTATCAATTAGAAACAAAAGGTTTTAAAATCAAAGCAATTTTAGAAGCTTTAGCTGTTCAGGCAAACGATTATTCTCCTTTAGTTGATAAGTTCGATATTAAGTTTCAATCAGAAAAAGGAATACCAACAGATTCTTTACTTCATATTTTAGAAAAGGAAAAAATTCTTAAAAAGAAAGCGAAAACTGATTAGTTTTCGCTTTTATTTTTTATTGTAAAAAGTTTAGTTGTTTGGTATAATGGGTATACCAAAATAAAACTCAAGTATGCGCGTACGGAAAACATAATCGTATTTAGTACGCAATAAATCAGATTGGGTGTTTACAAATAGTGTTTGCGCTTGGTTATAGTCAAACGCAGTTGCCATGCCGTTTTCGTATCGTTCTTTTGTGTAACGAAAAGCTTCTTCGCGTGCTTTTAACATTTCGCGTGTTGCAACATAGGTCTCTAAAGCACCTTTGGCATCGGCATACGCAGTATAGATATTTCGTTCTAAATCTAATTCTGATTGCGATAAAGCCAATTTGTTTTTTTCTAAATTTAATTTAGTACGCTCTATATTGTTTTTAGCGCTGAAGCCGTTAAAAATAGGTATGTTTAATTGCAAACCAAAATTATGACCTTTATATGTATCTAATTGTTCAAAAAAGGGTGGAGGCGCCATAACACCACCTAAACCATTTGGGAGATTGGCATACGAAACACGCGAACTAAAGCTGTAAAACCCAACCAACGAGGGTAGGCGAGCGCCTTTTGCAATTTCAATATCTTTTTCGGCCATTTTTACATTGTTTTCGGCTATTTTAAGTTCGGTACGTTCTTGTTTAGCTTTTAAAAAGATGGATTCAGGCGTTTCGAAAAAAATAGAATTTGGTTGAAATTCGTACGCCACTTCATCAATATCAAAATCTTTAAAATCTTTTAATTGCAGCAATTGCGCCAAACTCATTTTAGAAATTAGCAAATTATAATCGGCTTGAATAATGCGTTGTTTATCGGTTGCTAAAGTAGCTTTCATATCAAATAAATCGCCACTTGGTATCATTCCAGCATCTACTAATGCTTGTGAACGTACTAATTGTAAACTATCGGCATTAAATTGTTGGGTTTGTACTTTGTAATTTTCTTTATTAAATAAAATTTGCAAATAGGCATTTACCACGTTTAAGGCAACATCTTCTTCCATTTTTAAATGTTGATATTGGGCAGATATCAAAGCCAATTTAGATTTGCGAAAACGGTTTTGGTTTTGCAAACCTTTGTAAATATCAACACCTGCTGATGCACCAACCGATGTAAACTGCGTGGTTTGATTTTCTAACAAACCTGTTGTTATATTAGTATTTAAACCTATGTTCCATGAATGTGAAGCCGAAGCGTTGAATGTTGGCAGAAAGCTACCGTATGCATCTTTTTGATCAATGGCAGCCAATTGGTTATCAAGTTCTATTTGTTTAATAGATATGTTGTTGTTTAATGCGTGTTGGATGCACTCTTCTAACGTCCACTTTTTTTGTGCAAACGCCTGAACAGCAAAAAGCAAGTAAACGCTAAGTAGCAAGCTAAAGTTTTTCATACATTACTTTTTAATTTGGTTCCAAACTTTAATTTTATCGTTTTTGGTAATCCCTTTTTTAATTTCAACGTAAATACCATCGCTTACACCAAGTTCTACAAAGCGTTTTTCAAATTTTTGATCGCCTACCATCACTTCAACAAACGATTTTTTAGTTTTTTCATCGTATTGTACCAAACCTTCTTTTATAGCCAATACATTTGTAACTTTTGAAAGGATAATAGAAGCATTTGCACTAAGGCCCGAACGTATAAAAGTGGCATCTTTATTAACTAAAGTCCCTTTTATAGGAAATTGCATGGCTCCGTTTTCGTTAACACCTTTTGGAGCAATGTAATCTAGCACTGCATCAAATTTTTTGTTTTCAATAGCACCAATAGTAATTTCTAAGGGTAAGCCTAATTTTATTTTTCCAACTTCGGATTCGTCTAATTTTCCTTCAAAAATCATGTTATTAACATTTGCAAGACTAGCAATGGTTGTTCCTTCGTTAAAATTATTGGCTTCAATAACTTGGTTTCCTTTTTTAACGGGAACATCAAGTACCATACCCGATACGGTTGATCTAATTAAAGTTTGTGCAATATTAGTTAAGCCTTTTGTGGTACCTGTTCTAATAATTTCGGCACTTTGCACGGTAGCATTGTACGCCTGCAGTGCTTGTTTATAGGCGGTTTGAGCAGCGTCGTAATCGTTTGCAGAAATAACTCCTTTGTTAAACAAGGTTTTTTGGCGCTCTATGATTCTTTTTTGATTTTCTAAATCGATTTTAGCCGTTTGAATTTGGTTGTTTGCCGAATTTAAACTAGAAACATTTGGAACTACTTTAATTTTAGCAATTAAATCACCGTTTTTAATGTTATCGCCAGCTTCAACATACACTTCTTCAATAATTCCTGAAATATTAGGTTTAATTAAAACTTCTTCTTTAGGATTTATGTTTCCTGTTGCTACGGTGCTTTTTGAAATGGAACGTATTTCGGCCTTTTCGGTTTCATAAACTACAGGCGGTTGTGCATTTTTTTGATACAGCCAAAATAAAGCACCTGCAAATGCAATTGCTAAAAATACTAAAATGGTAATAGTACAACCTTTTTTCATAGATCTATTTATTTAAGGTTTAATGTAAAATTTAAAAATTATTCGGTTCGTAATGCGTCAATTGGTTTTACTTTAATAGCTGTTATTGCTGGTATTAAGCCAGCTAACAAGCCAGCAATTACTAAAATAAGTAGGGCAATAACTACTACACCTAAGTGTACACTTGGGTTTACAATAGGAATTTGGTCTTTATTAGGCGCTTGTTCAATTGCAAAATTAATAAGCGCAAGAACAATAGATGCAAAGATAATTCCTGCCATGCCTGCAATAAGCGATAACACAACCGATTCGGTTAAAATTTGCTTAATAATAACAGCTGGTGTTGCTCCTAAAGCGCGTCTAATGCCAATTTCTTGCGTACGTTCTTTAACAATTATGAGCATTATATTTACAATACCAATGATACCTGAACCTAAAATAAAAATACCTACAATGTATGAAACTGCAGTAAGTATTGAAAATAAGCCGTTTATTTTTTTGAATTCTTGATACAAATCAAAATGACCAATGGCTCTTTCATCTGTTGGTTCAATGGTATGGCGTTGTTTTAATAAATTAAAAATATTTTTTTTAATATCGGTAATTGGTGTATTGTCTTTAGCAGTAATAGCCATCCAACCCACAACATCACCGTAATTAAAAGCTTGTTGAAAGGTGGTAAATGGCATGAAAAGTTGTTTTTGACTTTCTTCGGCATTTCCACCCATATTAGATATGCTTTTGTAAACACCAACCACTAAAAAGTTTACACCTTGTACTTTAATATACGAACCTAAAACTTCTTCGCCTGGTTCATAAAGTTCACGAATAACCCCTTCGCCAATAACGGTTACTTTGCGGTTTTTTTCAATATCGCCATAATTTATAAATCGACCTTTTAGAATGTTCATTGGTTGTTGAAGGATAAACTCAGGATAATCGCCATACACAGTATAAGCTCCCGTTTTTGTACCACGCACCACATTGTTACTGCCTCTATAACCACCTAATTGATTACGTGGCGATACATACATTAGTCCGTTAATATTGCGTTTAATAGCATCAACATCACTGTTTTTAAAGTTGAAATTTCTACCTTGTGGCAAGCCTTTATAGGGTTTAGAAGTACTTTGTGTCCACATAAACATGGTGTTTGTAGATAAGCCTCCCATTTGCTTTTTAATGCCATTTTGTAAACCTTGGCTAGCAGAAAGTAAAATCACTAAAATAAAAATACCCCAAAACACACCAAAAGCTGTTATTATGGTTCTGAATGGGTTAGCCGAAAGGGCTTCAATAATTTCGTTCCATTTATCTCGGTTAAACATAACTAATCTCCTCTAAGTGCAACAATTGGTCTAATTTTAGCAGCTTTATAAGCAGGAACAAAACCTGCAAATGCGCCAGCAACAATTAAAATGATAAGTGTGGTAATGGCTACATTAAAATCAACTTCGGGGCGCGTAAAAAAGTCGGCTTCAACATGTGGGGCAATTACTTCCCAAACAATTAAACCTGCAATTAAGCCCGAAAAACCTGCAATAACAGTAATAAAAACAGCTTCTTGTAAAATCATAGTAATTATTGAAAATGGAGAAGCACCTAATGCTTTGCGTATGCCAATTTCTTTGGTACGTTCTTTTACAATAATTAACATAATATTGCCAACGCCTACCACCCCTGCAATTATGGTACATATACCTACAAACCAAAAAAAGGCTTTAACACCGCCGGTTACTATATATATATTTTTGGCTTGTTCTAACGAATTGTTTATTACCAAAGCACCTTCATCGGTTGGAGCAATGTTATGGCGTGCTTTTAAAAATGTACTTAATTTGTTTGAAAATTCTTGCGATTCGGCTACGGCTTTATCTAAATTTTCGCCTTGTTTAAGTGTAAATGCCATACTGCGAATGTTATCGCCGGCGCTGTATGCTTTTTGGGCAGTTGTAATTGGTATAAAAACTCTGCTTTCTTCGCGCTCGCCAGCCGGATCGGTATAAACGCCTACAACTTTATAAATCATTCCCGAAATGTTTATTTTTTCGCCTAATGGATTTTCTCCTTTTTTAAACAAATCGGTTGCTACTTTTTTGCCAATAATTACGTTTTTTTCGTAATTTAAAATATCGTTGTGGTTTATAAATCTACCTTGTGATATTGATGCGTTTTCTATAAATTGTTGATCGGGATGAACGCCTTCAACCTGATAGTTTCCTGTTTCTTTTTTGTAAACAATATTGCCACTCCAAACCGAATAAACAGCCGATTTATGTTCAATATAATCGCTAAAAAGTGTAGTTGTTAAATCGAAATCTGTATTGCGTAATTGTATTTTTCTGCCAACGCCTAAACCGTTATGTTCCATTTGAGTAACACCAGGCCAAATGGTAATTCGGTTTACAGCATCTTGTTCAAATTGTTTTTGAATTCCGTTTTGAATTCCGTTACCTGCCCCTAATAAAATCACTAAAATAAAAATACCTGATGCAACCGATACACCTGTAAGCACCGTTCGGAGTTTGTTTTTTGACAGCCCCTCAAATATTTCTTGCCAGCGTTCAATACTAAACATTTTGCGATGCTCTTATTTGGTTAACAAATTTATCCGATTCTATTTGCCCATCTTTTAAATAAACAATACGTTTGGTCATGTTTGCAATATCGGGTTCGTGCGTTACAACAAGAACCGTTTTGCCTTCATCGTTAATTTGTTGGATAAGTTCCATTACTTCGTACGATGTTTTGGTATCTAAAGCACCTGTAGGTTCATCGGCTAATAAAACTTTTGGGTTTGATGCCAGTGCACGGGCAATTGCAACGCGTTGTTTTTGCCCACCACTCATTTCGTTTGGTAAATGTTTAGCCCAATTTGCAAGGCCTACTTTTTCAAGGTAGTGCATTGATCGTTCCATACGTTCTTTACGGGCCATGCCTTGATAATACAACGGTAAAGCAACATTATCTAAAGCCGTTTTGTAATTTATTAAATTAAATGATTGAAAAACAAATCCTAAAAATTGATTGCGGTATTGTGAAGCAATGGTTTCGTTTAGGTTTTTAATAGGAACTCCATCTAAGATATACGAACCTTCGTCTGCTTCGTCTAAAATACCAATAATGTTTAAAAGGGTTGATTTACCTGAACCCGAACTTCCCATAATAGAAACAAATTCACCTTCTTTTACATTAAAATTGATGCCTTTAAGTACATGCAAAGCATTTTTACCCATTTGATAAGATTTGTGCAGTTCTTTAATTTCTATCATAACAATTGTAATTTTAGAGGGTGTTTTTTAAGTAAGTATGTTTTTAATTGAATACGTTACATTTTTTGTTGATTGAATTTTTGTTGAATTTGTTTTAATTTTTCTTTGCGAAGCATTTCGGCAGTTGTAGCCTTTTGTTTTTTTTGATCTACCTTTTTTTTATGTGCCAATCGGTTGGTTTCGTTTCTTCTTCCCATATTCACATGATTAGTTATCGTTTAAAAATTCGCCCGAAACATAAAACCAACGGTTGTTTATTTTTTGAAATACTGATAATTCATGATGAATTTGAGCTTTTCCTTCGTAATCAATATAAAATGCTTTAAATTCCACTTGATTTTCTGCGGGTACATTCACAATTTCTAATTTAACCCAATTGTTAATTTCGCCCCATTCTTGTAATTCTTCAACACTATGAAATTTACGTTTTGCAGGCAAGGTGGTATTTAATAAATAGTTGCCGTTTGGTATGGCAAATGCAGAAAAGCGCGAACGCATTAAAGCTTCGGCAGTTGGTGCATTTTTTTCTTTATTGTGATACGGTTGGCAACATTCTGCGTATAATTTGTTAGAGCAGCAAGGGCATTTCATATATTATGGTTTTATAAAAAAAGGGGTTAATTTACTTACCCCTTTTATTATTTCATTTTTTATTCTTCGGTGTTTAAAGCATTTGGTTTGCCGTATTTTGCAATAATACTTTGAATCATCATGCCAGTTTCTATTTGTAATGTGTTTACTTTTTCTTCAAAAACAGCAGTATCTTTTGGTAAAATTTGCGCTAATTCTTTTTTCTCGGCAAAAGTAACATTTGCTTTTTTAAGTTCGTCAACATCATAATTTTCATCAATTAATTTAGTGAAATCGGTAACAAAACTTGTAGCTAAAGCATCAAATTCTTTATTAAACTCTTCTAATTTCTCTTCAATAATTGTTGGTAAAATTTGCTGTTTAGCGCCTTCTATTTGTGTTTTAACGCCCATGTTTGTTACAAAAGTTTCCGCATCGGGAGATTGTGCAAATCCAAACTGCATTGTTAAGCCCAATATTGTTGCGTAGATAATTTTTTTCATAATTTTTTTAAATTGAAATAAGACACTAATGTACAAATTTTTTTAAGTAGCGCAAAAGTTTATGTTTTAAGTATAAAAAAAGAGGTTTTTAAACCTCTTTTACTTATTGCATGTATTTCATTAATACGCTTTGTAATTCTGTCATTCCCCATTCTTGACCAACTTCCATCATTTCTTTTGTCATTTTTGGTGTGGTAGCTTGTATTTTTTTACCAACAGGTGAATTGTAAAACTCAATCATTTGTTTAATGTCCTCATGTGTGTAAAAACGCATAATTGAATCGGCCATTTTATCGTACAAACTTGGTAAAATTTGGTTTAATTCTTTTGTAAATGCCGCTTTGTTTTCATCAGTCATTTGTTCTAAAAGTGGTTCTAAAACCGCTGTCATTTGCGATGCTGAACCTGAAGCTTGTATGTATGTAATTACATCTTTTTTGAAATCTGTTGTTTGTGCCGATGCAAATTGTACACAAAACAATAATGCACCTGCTAATACTAATTTTTTCATTTTTTATAAGTTAAAGTTTATTCCTTGAGCTAATGGTAATTCTTTACCGTAATTTATTGTATTTGTTTGTCGGCGCATATATACTTTCCAAGCATCAGAGCCCGATTCACGACCACCACCTGTTTCTTTTTCTCCTCCAAAAGCACCGCCAATTTCTGCACCCGATGTACCAATGTTTACGTTTGCAATACCACAATCTGAACCAGCGTGTGATAAAAATAATTCCATTTCGCGCATGTTTGTTGTAAATATAGATGAAGAAAGTCCTTGTGGTACATTGTTTTGAATTTCAATCGCATCTTCAATAGTGCTGTATTTCATTACATATAAAATAGGAGCAAAGGTTTCTTCTTGAACAATTTCAAAATGATTTTGTGCTTCAATAATACATGGTTTTACGTAGCACCCGCTTTCGTATCCGTTACCTTGTAAAACACCACCTTCAACAATTATAGTACCACCTTCGGCTTTGGCTTTTTCAATAGCATTTACATAATCTTCAACCGCTTTTGTATCGATTAGTGGACCCACGTGATTGCTAGCATCTAACGGATTGCCTATTTTTAATTGATTGTAAGCACTTTTTAATGTTTCAATAGTTTTATTATACACACTTTCGTGAACAATTAATCTTCTTGTTGATGTACAACGTTGACCTGCAGTACCTACTGCCCCGAAAACAGCACCAACTAAAACCATACTTAAATCGGCGTGTTCTGATACAATTATAGCGTTGTTACCGCCTAATTCTAAAATGGTTTTACCAAAACGTTCTGCAACTGTTTTTGATACATGACGACCAATGCGTGTTGATCCTGTGAACGATACCAAAGGTACACGTTTGTCGTTATTTATTAAATCACCCGAAGCATTTCCTGTAACTAAACAGCTTACGCCTTCTGGTACATTGTTTTGTTTAAATACTTTTGATATAATATTTTGGCAAGCAATGGCGCATAACGGAGTTTTAGAACTTGGTTTCCATACGCATACATCGCCACAAACCCACGCTAAAGCAGCATTCCACGCCCAAACAGCTACCGGAAAGTTAAATGCAGATATAATACCTACAATTCCTAACGGATGGTACTGCTCGTACATGCGGTGCATTGGTCGTTCTGAATGCATAGTTAAACCGTATAATTGGCGCGATAAACCTACTGCAAAATCACAAATGTCAATCATTTCTTGTACTTCGCCTAAGCCTTCTTGTAAGCTTTTACCCATTTCATACGATACCAATTTACCTAACGCATCTTTATGTTCACGTAAAGCATCGCCTACTTGGCGTACAATTTCACCTCGTTTAGGTGCTGGTACCAAGCGCCATTCTTTAAAAGCTTTTTCGGCTGTGGTAAGCACTTGTTCATAATCGTTGGTTGACGAAGTAGTTACTTCGCCAATTAAAGAACCGTTTACAGGAGTAAATGATGAAATTTTTGAACCATTTGCAAACCAATTTGATCCGGTTGATGATCCTAGGTTTGTAGATTGTAAACCTAATTGTTTTAAAATTGAATGCATTGTTTTTTTTGATAAAAGTTAATAACTATTTATAAGGGTATGTTTTATTCAATAAAGCGTTTATCGGCTTGCATAATTTCACCACAGTTTTTACAAGTTCTTAAATCTTCAGACGTGTAAAAGTGTTTAAAATGTGGTAAAAAATCTTTTTCGATATTGTTTAATGTAAAATACACTTCGTGTAATTTATGATTACATTTTTCACAATACCATAACAAACGATCGGTTGCATTTGTGCGTTTTGCTTCAACTACTAATCCTACCGAACCTTGGGTACGTGCGGGCGAATGAGGCGTTTTGGCAGGTAATAAAAAAACATCGCCAGCATTTAAATGCACCGTTTCTTTGCCTTTTGGTGTTTGCACGTTAATTGAAATACTGCCTTCTAACTGAAAGAAAAACTCATCGGTTTCATTGTAGTGGTAATCCTTGCGTGCGTTTGGGCCACCTACTATCATTACTATAAAATCCTCGGATTCGGTATATATATTCTTATTACCAACGGGTGGTTTAAGCAATTCGCGGTTTTCGTTAATCCACTTATGCAAGTTAAAAGGTTTTTTCATATTCATAATTATTTGGCGCTTAACCACGATTGTGGGTTATTGTAATCGCTGTTTTTAGTAATTAAGAATTTTAAAACGGCTACACCTTCAAAATTTGTTCCTACGGTTCCAATTTTTTGTTTGGTTGAAACTTTTTGACCTTTAGAAACGCTTACCGATGCTAAGTTTTGATATACTGAAATGTATTCACCATGACGAATAAACACCGTGCGGGAATTACCAATTAATTGAATTTGCGAAACTTCACCTTCAAAAACGCTGCGAACCGCTGCGCCTTTTTCTGTTGAAATTTCGATACCGTGATTTTCGTATTCAATATCGTATTCAGGATGTTTCACGGTTCCGTATCGTGCCGAAATATAGCCTTTTTCTACTGGCCAAGGTAAGCGTCCACGGTTGTTGCTAAAGCTTGTTGCCAACGCTTTTTCTTCTGGTGTCATATCAAACCTACCTACTGTACTTGCTTTAGTAACTGTTGGTTTGTTTGTTGTTTTGGTTCCTGCCTTTGCGTTACGTGCTTCTTCTTCGCGTTTGCGGCGTGCTTCTTCTTCGCGGCGCTTGCGGTTTTCTTCTTCAATAATCTTTTTAATTATTGCTTTTATTTGCTGGTCAATTTTTTTAGTTTCTTGTTGCTTCTTACGTATTTGATCTGCAAATTTTTTGCTGTCTTTTTTAACCAAAGCCATTAGTTCGCTTTGTTTGTTGCGTTCACCTTCTAGTTCTTTACGTTGGTTTTCTTGTTCGTTTGCAACTACTTTTTGTTTGTTTTTTTGTGATTCTAAATGGTTTGAAATGCGATCTAATTCTTCAAACTTAGCTCTAATTTCATCGCCTTGTGATTTGCGGTATTTTGCATATTGTTTAATATACTGCATGCGTTTGTAAGCTTGCAAAAAGTTGTTACTTGAAAGTATAAACATGATGCGGTTTTGTTCTGATCGAGCTTTGTACGATTTTACAATGGTTTTTGCATAATCTTCTTTTAAAACTACTAACTCCCGTCTTAATTTATTTGCTGCTAAAGTGTTAACGTAAATATCGTTAGATAAATTGCGAATTTGCTTTTGCGAATTATTTATAAGTTGACTTTGTAGTTTTATTTTTTTGTTTTGTTCGTTTAATTCGGCCAAAATATTACGTTCTTGCTTTTTATTTGTTTTAAGCAAGGTTTGAAATTCTTTAATTTCTTTTAAAATAGCAGCTTTGCGCTCTTCTAATTTACGCTGTTGTGCTTCGTAATCTTGTTGTGCAAACGAGTTAAACGATAATAGTAAGAATATGATTGATAAAATACGGTACATTAAATTGAATTTTGTTCAAAAATAATTAAATTTTTATAGCTTTGGAACCACTTGGGATTTTATATTTAAAATCGATTGATGGATTTACCGAAACTTTTTTGTAATCTACCAAAATTTGTACATCGTCTTTACGCAATGCGTGTATTTTTATTTCTTTTGGAAGGTAGATGTTTTCACTTGATTGATACATTGGGTATTGAATAACCAATTTATCGGTGTTTTTTTCTTGCTGTACTTCGGTTAAAGCAATTTGATTCTTACTACCTAATACCAATTTCAAAAACAATTTATTTAATTGTAATTCAAGTTCGTTAGCTTTTGTTTTGGAGTAATTATAAGAGTTTAAATCGTAAAAAGCTTTGCCTAACAACATGTTTTCTACATTTTCATATGTTACGCTTGTTCCTAAAAATTTTGATATAAATGAAAAATCACCATCGTAATGTGTACCGTTTACAATTTCGTAATAACTAGCGCGTTCAGGTGTTAAATATACTTTAGCACCAGTAATACCAAACATTTTTACTGCAATTAAAATTTGTTTGCCTTTTTCAATTTTAATATCAGCATTTGGAGATTGGTTCATATTTTTATCTTTATAATCAATAGCTGCTGTTATGCTTAGGGTATTAAAATTGGTAAACAAGCCGTAATGTGCAGTTGCAATTTGTGCTACTGCGCGTTTGTTTTCATTAGCTGCATTTGTTTTGTTTTCAATTGGTTTTTCAACTATGATTTCTGAGTTGTTTTCAACCTGATTTTCAGTAGTAGTTGTGTTTTTTTTTGTTGATTTACAAGCTACTGCCAAAAATGCAACACTGCATAAAAATAAAAAATGTTTCATTTTAAAAAATTAAACTATAAAGAAACAAAAAAATCCGTGAACACGGATTTTTTTATGATTATTCTAACACACTGTAATCGCCAATACTTATGTTGGTAAACGTGCCGTTAAAGCTTGCAAAATTACCAATCATGGCATTGTCTAAATCGGCATTTTTTACGGTGGCGTTGGTTTGTATTAAACTGTTTTTTATGGTTGCGTTTTCAACCTTGCAATTGTTACCCAACGAAACATTAGGACCAACCGTTGCATTTTTTAAAATTACATTTTCACCAATATAACAAGGTGGAATAATAGTTGCGTTTTCTAAAGTTGCACTTGCAGCAACCATATTTTCGCCATCGTTGTGTAAAAAGTTCAGCATGCGGTTGTTGGTGTCAACCGTTACGTTTTTGTTTCCGCAATCCATCCATTCATCAACTTTACCAGGCACAAAACGCAATCCTTTTTGTTTCATGTTTTCTAAAGCATCGGTTAATTGGTATTCGCCGCCTTTTTCAATATTGTTATCTAAAAGATATTCTAATTCACTTCGTAGATTTTCGGCCGATTTAAAGAAATAAATTCCAATAATTGCTAAATCAGAAACAAATTCGGTAGGTTTTTCAACAAAATCAACAATTTCGTTTTTATTGTTTAATTGTACTACTCCAAAAGCCGAAGGATCTTCTACAGCCTTAACCCAAATAACAGAATCGGCAGCTGCGTCTAATGTAAAATCGGCACGGAACAACGTGTCGGCATATGCAACAACAATTGGTCCTTGCATACTTTCTTTAGCACACAAAATAGCGTGAGCGGTACCTAAAGCTTCGTTTTGGTAGTAAATGGTTCCTTTTGAGCCTAGTTTTTCGGCAATTGCAATTAAATCTTTTTCAACACCTTTGCCAAAACTTTCGTGTATGATAAATGCAATTTCGTCGATAGGTTGATTGATTACTTTAGCTATATCTTCAACCAAACGGTGAACAATTGGTTTGCCTGCAATAGGGATTAATGGTTTAGGTGTTGTTAAGGTATGTGGACGCAAGCGTGAGCCACGACCTGCCATTGGTACGATTATTTTCATTTTGTATTCTTAATTATTTTACACCAGTGCTGCCAAATCCGCCTGCACCGCGTTCTGTTGTTGATAATTCTTCTGCTATAACCCATTCGGCACGTTCGTGCTTTGCAATGACCATTTGTGCAATGCGTTCGCCGTTTTCTACCACAAAGGTTTCTTTTGATAAATTGGCTAAAATTACACCAACTTCACCACGGTAATCGGCATCAATTGTGCCTGGCGAATTTAAACACGTAATGCCTTTTTTTAATGCTAAACCACTACGCGGACGTACTTGTGCTTCGTAACCAATGGGTAATTCTATGAACAAACCTGTTGGTATTAAAGCGCGCTCCATAGGTTCTATAACTATGGGTTGATTTAAATTTGCGCGTAAATCCATGCCTGCCGATGCTAATGTTTCGTAACTTGGTAAGGCGTGTTGCGATTTATTAATGATGTTTATTTTCATTTATCTATTTTTTTTGAATCGATTTTAAAAGTCGATTAATCACTGTTTTTTCGTTATAATAAATCAATCCTACGAAGATAAGAATGAATGCGATTCCTATAAAATAATTTTCTCTGAAATTGTAAAAATATCCAAACGAAAATAAAACCGATATTCCCAAATACATTGATATAGCTTTTGTATTGTAAGGTATTGGATAGTATTTTTGACCTATAAAGTACGATGCAACCATCATTGCCAAATAAGCAATCATTGATGTAGCTGCTGCACCAACAATACCAACTGCTGGTATTAAAATGTAATTTAAACTTATGGTTAAGCATGCTGCTGCTATAGATATTAAAGCGCCAATATGTGTTTTATCGCGTAGTTTGTACCATACCGATAAATTGGTGTAAATACCTAACATAAAATTAGCTAATACTATATAAGGCACAATTTCCATGGCAGTCCAATATTCTTTTTTAGATATTAAAAACGGTTTTAATAAATCGGCAAAAACAATAATTACAAGCATGGCGCAGCTGCCAAAAATAACAAAATACTTGGTAATGGTTGCGTATTTTTCTTGAGCGTCGCTGTTTTTTGCATAATTAAAAAAGAAGGGTTCTATACCTAATGAATATGCCATACGAAACAAAATCATGAAGATTCCAATTTTGTAGCAAGCAGAATATCTGCCAGCTTCGGCTTCGCCAATGCCTTTTGGTAAAATTTCTTCAATCATAACTCGGTCTATTCCTTCGTTAATAGCAAAAGCTAAACTAGCAATCATTACAGGAAATGCGTATTTTATCATTTCTTTGTTAAGCTGCCAATCATAAGTAAATTTTAAACCTTTGTACCATTTAAAAAGCATTAAAAAAGTAACTAAACTGGCAATTAAATTAGCTAAATAAACGTAACCTACCTGAAAATTTAAACTGAAATAGTGTGAAATAGAAGTGGTAGGATTATTGTTAATAAACGTAGGAATACTGTATAAAAACAATACAGTTAATAGAGCGTTTACTACAACATTTATAAGTTTTAAAATAGTGTATTTTTTTGATTGTTGGTGCGCACGTAAAATAGCAAACGGTATAACCACTAAGGCGTCTAAAGCCAAAATACCAATAATAATTGCAATTATTAAAGGATCTTTATCCATTAATTGTGCAATTTGTGTTTTAAAGCCAAATGTAAATAATGTAAACACGGTGGTAATTGCTAAAATAAACCAAAGGGCGTTGTTTTTTACTTTTTCTTTATCGTCTAACTTACTATAAAAGCGAAAAAAAGCTGTTTCCATACCAAATGAAAGCAATGCATTCATAATCATAATCCAAGTAAACAAAACGCTGTAACTACCGTATACATTTTCGTTGTTCATCCACTTTATGTGATAAGGTACCATAATAAACCCAATCATTTTGGGAACTACAGCAGCTATACCATAAACTAAAGTTGATTTAAAAAGACTTTTATAAACACTCAAAATAATTAATTTTTAAAGTAAATAGGATTTAAAAAACGTTCAACATCATTGTTTGAAAGTTTTATTTGAATTGCTCCTTGCCCAAAAGTTGCTATTTCGTTTGGGTTGTAATGTAAAATCCACTCGGTGTTGGTTTGGTAAAAGTTTTTAGGTAGCTGAAATTGATTGTTTTCAAAATTAAAACCACTATCTTTTAAACTACCAGAAACATTTAATTGTTTTCTAAATTCGGTTTCGGCATAATTTTTAAATCCTTTAAAATTTACAAATAGTTCATTTTTAGGAAGAATTTGCCCTGTTGTTGTATCAAAAATAAACACTTTAGTAGCCTGTGTGCCATGCGCACCACCAATAAACAAGTAATATTCATAAACTACTTGATGTAATTTTGATGACATAGAGTTGTTACTAACCTTGAAATTTGCTTCCCAAGCCAATGCGTTTTCTGGATAAGTCAGGTAAACTTCATTGTAATGGTTTATAAAATTTAGCGCTAAGGTATCGTACGATTTTACTTTTTTATCGCCTTTAAAACGAATGGTTTGTTCAATAAAATTAAAAATACTATCGTTTATAGGTTTTACAATGTTCTTTCTACCTTCAAAAAAAGGCACTTCAATGTATGCATAGGTACAATTGTTTTGTACGCAGTTAAATTCTGAATTTAAACGATACGTTTTTGTAGATACTTTTAACTGATTTTCCTTTTTGCAACCCCAAAAACACATTGATAAACAAATAAATAGTAAAAGTTTTTTCATTGCACCTGAATCTGTTTATTTTAAAACAAATCTATAAATTTTAGTCGGTTTTAAATGGTATCTTTGCTCTTATTTTTTAAAGAGCCCTAATTATGAAATTCAACACCAAAGTTATACACGGCGGGCAACATCACGATCCAACTACAGGAGCCGTAATGCCACCGGTTTATCACACATCAACCTTTGCACAAAAAAGTCCAGGCGTGCATACTGGATACGAATACAGCCGTGCCGATAATCCTACACGCACTGCTTTAGAACACGCATTAGAAAGTATTGAAAATGGCGCTCGTGGTTTAGCTTTTTCGTCGGGTTTAGCTGCTATTGATTGTGTTATGCGATTGTTGAAACCGAATGACGAAGTAATTGCTATGGACGATTTATACGGCGGCACATACCGTTTGTTTACGCGTTTTTATCAAGATTTAGGAATAAAATTTCATTTTATAGACATCAATGATTTAGAGTTGTTTCAATCGAAAATTAACAATAAAACCAAATTGGTTTGGATAGAAACACCAACAAATCCGTTAATGAAATTGGCCGATATTGAAGCAATTGCCAAAATCACTAAACAAAACAATTTATTGTTTGCTGTAGACAATACATTTGCTACTCCATATTTACAAAAACCTTTAGATTTAGGTGCAGATATTGTTATGCATTCGGCTACTAAATATTTAGGCGGCCATTCTGATGTAATTGCAGGTGCCTTAATTATTAAAGATGAAGAATTAGGTAAGCAACTGCATTTTACCCAATTTGCAACAGGTGCAACTTTAGGTCCACAAGAAAGCTTTTTGGTTTTACGTGGTATTAAAACATTGCATTTACGTGTTGAACGCCATTGTTTTAATGGCCAAAAAGTAGCCGAGTTTTTAGAACAACATCCTTTAATTGACAAAGTTTTATACCCCGGTTTAGCATCGCATCCACAGCATAATTTAGCTAAAAAGCAAATGCCAAAAGGTTTTGGTGGAATGGTTTCTTTTACCTTTAAAACAGGTGCAAAAGCCGATGCTATTTCGTTTTTAGAAAAATTAAAAGTATTCACTTTGGCAGAATCATTAGGTGGTGTAGAGTCGTTAGCAAATCATCCTGCGTTGATGACACATGCTTCAATTCCTGCAGAAAAACGCGCAGAAATTGGCGTTACCGATGATATGGTGCGTTTAAGTGTTGGTGTAGAAGATATTGATGATTTAATTGCAGATATAGAACAAGCACTAAGATAAATTTTTAAAAGTCGATTTTTTTTAAAATCGACTTTTTTTATTTCCTTGCAATACGTATCTTAATTTATACTATTTTTATAAAAAAAACGTTTCATTATTTGAAATCACATTTGTATGAAATTTTATTATCAACTTTTTTTCTTTTTAGTTTCGTTTGTTTCAACGGCACAAACCAACCAGTTGTGGAAAGGATATTACTCGTACCAAGAAAATACTGCGGTAGAAAAAGACAATCAAAATATTTATTTTGCAACTGATAACGCTGTGTTTGCTTATAACGAAAATAGTAAAGAAACCCATATTTACAACACCATAAGCGGTTTAAAAATTGATGAAATAAACACGCTTGGATACTCTAAAGAATACAAAAAACTTGTAGTTGGTAGTAAAAACGGTAAAGTTGCATTAATAGATTTAGCTGCAGATAAAATATATCATTTAAACGATATTTTTACTAAAACAAACATTCCCGATAATCAAAAAATAATTAATAAAATAATTTTTCAAGGCGGTTTTGCATACTTGGCAACTGGTTACGGTATTACAGCTGTACGTTTAAACGATAATCATTTTGGCGATACCTATTACGTTGCGGTTGGAGGCGAAATGGCAAACGTTGCAAGTATAGCTATTTTTAACAATCAAATGTATGCAACGGTTGAAAACGAAGGACTAAAAAAAGCCTTAATGAACACTAATTTAATTGATTACAATAATTGGCAAGTAATTGATTTTAATAATTGGTTAGATGTAACCACTTTTGCAGGAAAACTTATTGGTGTAAAAGAAAATTTATCGTTAAATACCATTTCTGAAACAAATGTTATAGAAAATATTGATTTGGTTTGGGAAGGATTTAAAAAGTTTTCTGTTTCGGGCGATGTTTTAATTGAAATTACAAAAGAAGCTGCGCGTTTGCGTAGTACCAACTTAATTGTTTATAACGAATTTACTTATTCATTTACTGAAAAAGGCGGTGTTGCCGATGCAACTTTCTCTAACGGAAATTATTTTGTAGCTACGAATACAAATGGAGCCTTAAAAGTGCCTTCTTCAACCAAACAACCCGAAGCTATTTCGCCTAGTGGTCCGCTAAGTAATAATGTTTCTGCAGCGGTACTTAACAATAAAGATTTATGGGTAACTTTTGGCGGTTATGGTGTAGATATGAATCCTTACGAGCCTAATGGATTAACAAAATACGGCATTAGTACATTAAAAAACTTAGAGAATTGGCAGCATATTAGTAATGCGCAATTAAATGGTTTAAATGCAACTGTAAATGTTAGTTTTAATCCACAAAAACCAAATTTTGCCTATATAAGTACGTTTCACGATGGTTTAGGAATTTGGGATATAAACCAGCAACAACTTACCGTTTATAACGATCAAAATACCGATGTTTTAGAGCCATTAATACCTAACGATGTTCGTGTGTACGGGGTAACTTTTGATAAAAATGGTACTGGTTGGATGACTAATACTATAACAAATCCTGCTTTAATTACTATTGATAAAAATAATCAATGGAATAAATACACTTCAAATGTTTTAATTGGAAGCCCTTTTGGAAGTTCGTACTTACAGCCAGTAATCGATAAAAACAGTACCAAATGGTTTGGTAGCCGATTAGGAGGTTTGTATGCATTTAATGAAACGCGTAGCAACAAAGCCATGCAAATAACATCAACACATAATTTACCAAGTGATAATGTACAAGCAGTTGCGTTAGATTATAATAACGAATTATGGATAGGTACATCAAAAGGCTTACGAGTTATTAAAAATGTAGATCAGTTTTTAACTAGTTCGCAGCTAAATCCTACAAATATTGTAATTGAGCACGAGGGGCAGGCAGAAGAATTATTTTACGAACAAAATATTTTAACCATTACTGTTGATGGATCAAATAATAAATGGGTGTCAATTGCAGAGTCGGGTGTGTTTTTGATATCCGATACATATGAAACCATTTACAAATTTACGCCAGAAAATTCGCCTTTACCAAGTAATGACATTACCGCAATTACTATAGACGGCACTACAGGTGAAGTGTTTTTTGTATCGCGCAATGGTATTGTATCTTTAAAAAACTTTGCAACAACGCCAACTACTACTTTAGATGCTGTTAAAGTGTATCCAAATCCGGTGAAACCTGGCTTTACAGGAGATGTAAAGATTAGCGGTTTAGTAAGCGATGCCAACGTTAAAATTACCGATGTAGCTGGAAATTTAGTGTTTGAAACCAAATCGTTGGGTGGAACTGTAACTTGGAATACTTTAAATTTTTCAGGTGCTAAAGTACCATCGGGCGTTTATATGATATTTATTTCATCGCAAGACGGTGGTTTAGATACGGTTAAAAAAGTTATGATTATACGCTAATGCAGGTTAAAACCCAAGCGGTTGTTTTAAATGCGTTGCGCTATCAAGAAAAAAGCTTGGTGGTAAAGTGTTTTACACAACATTTTGGTTTAAAAACATACTTTATTCGCAATGCTTTTTCTGCAAAAAACAAGGGTTTAAACAGCGCTTATTTTCAGTCGTTAAATTTGTTACATATTGATGCTTTACATAAAAATAAGGCATCGTTAGAATATATTAGCGAATTAAAATTGGCTTACGCATATCAAACTATTTCGGTTGATTTTTACAAAAACACAGTAAGTATTTTTTTGGCTGAAGTTTTAAGTTATAGCATTAAAGACGATTTACCTAATAACGAACTTTTTCTGTTTTTAAAAACCGCTTTAATTTGGTTTGATGAACACCCATTTACCGCCGATTTTCATTTGTGGTTTTTGCTACAAACAACAAAATATTTAGGTTTTTATCCCGATGATTCAGACCAAAACTCTATTTATTTTAACCCGCACGAAGGTAGTTTTACCAATCATTTCACTCCTAATTGTTTAAACGAAGCTGAAACAGTTTTGTTTAGAAAATTATTTTCAATTTCGCTTTTTAATCTTAAAAATACCTTTACCAATACAGAGCGCAGAACAGTTTTAAAACTTTTAATTACGTATTACGAAATTCATATCGCTGGTTTTAAACAAGTAAAATCAATTGAAATACTTACAGAACTTTTTTAATTACTGTATTACAACGGTTTGAATATTTGCAAATTCATAAAAAGCAAAATGCGATAATTCGCGTCCGTAACCAGAATTTTTAATTCCACCAAAAGGCAAATGTGGGTCCGAAGCAATCATTTCGTTTATAAACAAAGCGCCTTCATCAAACAAATGCAAATAATTGGTTAATTGCTCAGGATTTGCTGTAAAAATACTTGCACCTAGCCCAAAGTTTGATTTGTTGCTTAAAACAATAGCATCATCAATGGTTTTAAAAGGCATTATAGCAGCTATCGGTCCAAATGTTTCTTCATTAAAAACAGGCATGTCAATACTTATGTTGGTAACTAACGTAGGTTCAAAAAAAGCACCATTGCGTTTACCACCCGATACAATTTTAGCACCCATTGCAATGCTTTGTTCTAGCTGATTTTGTAATTCTATTGCTAAATCTTCTCTTGCCATAGCTCCAAATGTTACTTTTTCATCGTATTTGTCGCCTAAAATTAAACCTTCAAGTTTTTGTTTAAACAAGATTGTAAATTGTTCGTAAACATTTTCATGTACTAAAAAGCGTTTTGCGGCAATACAACTTTGTCCGGCATTTTGCATACGGGCAATCACTGCTTTTTCGGCTGCATAGTTTAAATCGGCATCGTTTAACACAATAAAAGCGTTGCTTCCGCCTAATTCTAAAACACATTTTTTAAGATACTTTCCTGCTGTTTCGGCAACCGATTTTCCTGCATTTTCGCTTCCTGTTAACGAAATTGCTTTAATTATTGGATGTGCAATTACTTGTGCAACTTCGCTACTATTTATAGGTAAATTTTTATAAATAGGAAAAGAAATGGTATCAACATTAAAAACATCGTCTAATGCTTGTGCACTTAAAGGCACGTTACTTGCGTGTTTTAATGCAAATACATTACCTGTTAGTAAGTTTGGAATTACAAACCTAAATACTTGCCAAAAAGGAAAATTCCAAGGCATTACGCCTAATAGTACACCCAACGGACGAAAGGCTACATAACTTTTTTGCCAATTAGTAGAAATTTCTTGATTTTGTAAAAATTGCGGCGCTTTTTCAATATAATATTCACATAAATAGGCGCATTTCTCAACCTCCGCAATGGCTTGTTTTATGGGTTTGTTCATGTCGGTAGTTATGGCGTGTGCGTATTTGTATTTGTTTTGAAGTAACTTTTCTTTTATACTTTTTACAATTGAAATGCGATCATTTAAAGAAAAATTGCGCCATTTTAAAAATGATGTTTGTAAGGTTTCTAGTGTTAAGGTGGTATGTTGATTCATGATTAACTTTTATTAAAAGTAACAATAAAAAATGGTAAGACATTTTGCTTACCATTTTTTTTAAAATTTTAAAACTTTGTTTTTTTCTACCCAGCCAATGGTATCGTTAGGCAACTGAATTTTAATCCATTGATTGGTTTCTTCTTGTATAAATCCTTTTTCGCCTTGGGGTAAGGTACTGTTTATTTTTGCAACTGTTCTAGGTTCGTTCATTAACAAAACATCTTTATTATTTACAATAACATAATTTTTCGTTAACAAATAATTTGACTGGTTTCTTGACACAAAATAACAACCTAAACTTACAAGCAGTGTAAAAATACTAAGCGTAAAAAGAACTTTTTTAGAAGTTACATTTGTAATTAAACGATAACTTACTAATGCAATTACAGTTATAAGCATGGTTGCAATTGCCAAATACGCCCAAGTGTTTGGTTGTAAAAAATTAAAAACGCTGTATAACATTTGTTTTTGCGGAATTGGCAAATTGCCTGTTGTAATTTTTGTTTTAAGTTTTTCGGCAAAATGTAAATTAATGCGTGCTGGTTCGTATTCAGGTTTTATTTTTAACGCTTTTTCTAAATGATAGATGCTTAATGGGGTATTTTGTAACCTTAAATAGCTTGTGCCTAAATTATAGTGCAAAGTTGCGTTTAAAGAATCACCATTAAGAAGGTTTTCAAAAATCTGTGCCGATGTTTCGTAATCTTTCTGGTTAAAAGCTTTTATTCCTTTACTAAAAAGCACATCGTTGTTTTCTTTTGCAAATAGTTGAAAAGAAAAAAGTAAACTTAAAAAAAGCAAGATTAACTGTTTCATATTACTTTTTAATTTGTTTATCTATTGATTGAATTAACTGAACTGCCAAATCGTAATCGTTTTGCATGGTTTGAATGTCCATTTGTGCGTATCGAGCCATTTCACAGGTTGTTTTTATCGATATAAAGGTCGATACATCTTCATTGCTAATTTGGTTGTTTTGTAACAATTCGGTAATGGTATCGTTACTCATTTCGGTAGTTTCAATTTTTAATTTTGCTTTTAAATAATTGTGTAAGCAACGTTCTAAGGCTTCGTAAAAAGCTTCTTTGTTACCTATTTGCATTTTGGCTGCCAATAAATATTTTTTAGCTAGTTTGTTATTAGCTTTTAATTTGTTTCCGTTAATATCGCTTCCTTTTTTGTCGGATGCATTTTTAGTTATAAAAACTATTGGTAAAAGTAGTAAAGGCGCTAACCACCAAACATAAAACATTTTGTTTTGAGTGATGAAATTACTGTTAAACCATTTAATTGTTGGGTTTAATGGTTGTATTTCTAACTTACTTGTAACGGTATTTTTATTGTTTAAAGAACCGTTTCTAGGTAATTCAGGACCTTCGGTTACTTGAATTAAAATAGGTTGCGACGTTATTGTTTTATAGGAACTTGTAGCGGTATCAAAATACGAAAAAGCAATAGGAGCAATGGTATATGTGCCTTTGTATTGCGGTACAATTACGTATTTTTCGGCAACGGTGCCTTCCATTCCAGCCGAAATACTATTAGTTACACGGTTTATTTTTTCGGGATCATAAAGCTCCAAAGCAGTTGGTGCTTCGGGTTTTGGCAATGTTAATAAATCTAAATTACCCTTTCCTTGAACGCTTAGGGTTAATTCTAAAGGTTCGTTAGCTTTTAAAGATGTTTTGTTTGCGTTTACCGTAAAATTAAAAGCACCTACCGCACCTGTGTAATTTACGGGTTGGTTTGTAATAGGTAACGGTTTTACTCGTATTGTTTTTGAACCCGATGAATATGTTTTTTTTCGTAAACCAATTTCAGGGGTTCCAAAAACATCAGTTCGGCCTGTGTAATACTGCTCGTCTAATTCAACTACAAATGCATCAACCTTTAAAGCGCCATCTTTTTGTGGTAATAAAACAGCTTTTTGTAACGGTAAATAACGATAGCTTTTTCCATTTAATTCGGCACGTGAAACAGCTTCTTGTTTTAAATCGATGGTATGATTCCAAAAGTTTTTAAACTTAGGCATTTGCTTAATAGCTAATGTGTTAAAGCCTGATTGGTCGCTAACATATAAACCGTATTCAACTGTTATGGGTTGGTTAACATATACGCTGTTTTTTGAAACTTTTGCTACCAAATGAATGCCTTGACCAATGTTTTTAGGTAGTTGAGGTTGCCTTTGTCTTTGGCGGCGCAATAGTTCTTCTTCCATTTCATCGAAAATAGCAAATGGATCACGACGACGTTGTTGTTGGCGTGGTTGTTCTTGAACTGCATCGCCTACTTTTATGCTTAATGGTTTTGTTTTGTACAACTTACCTTCAAAAGTAATATATGCCGAACCAATTGTTAATGTTCCCTTTTTTTTAGGTTGAATATAAAACGAAAAACTTTTTTCCATACTGGTATTTCCGTTTATCCAATTATGGTTAACTGATTGCATGGGACCACCTAAAATTTCAAAATTTTCAAACGATGGTCGTTTAAAATCATCTCCATCTTCGTTCATAGTAAACCGCACTTCAATTACTTGATTTATACCAATAGATTGATCACTTACTTGGGTGTAAAATTGCAATTGTGCCCATGTAAAAATGCTTGTAAATAATGCACAAAGTGTATATATAAACTGTTTGTTTATCATAGGTTTACCAATCTTTAGTTGTTGGGGTTGTTATAGGTTTGCCTTTTTGTTCGCGTCCTTGTATGCGTTCGCGTACTCCTTTTTCATGATTGTCTAACGCTTTTAAAATGTTATCCATTTGTTGTTTAGACTGGTTTTGTTTTTGTTGTTGCGGAGTAGGCTTAGGTTGCTCTTTTTCTTTTTGGTTTTCTTTGTTGTTATTGTTTTGTTGGTCTTTTTTATCCTGATCGCCTTTGTCTTCTTTTTTATCTTTATTCTGATCGTTCTTTTCTTTCTGATCTTTGTTTTGGTCGTCTTTTTTATCCTGATCTTTTTTGTCTTTGTTCTGATCCTGATTTTGTTTGTTGTTTTTGTTTTGATCTGGATTTTCTTTTTGCATTTTTTTAGCTAACGCATAATTGTAACGCGTTTGCTCGTCGGTTGGGTTGTTACGTAAGGCATTTTTATATGCTTCAACGGCATTGCTATAATCTTTCAACTTCATAAAAGCATTGCCCATATTATGAAAAAGTTGATGTTTTTCATTTTTGGTTTTTGCTGATTTTAATGCCGATTGGTAAGCCGTAACGGCTTCGTTCATAGATTGTAACTTATAAATACTATTTGCGGTATTGTATAAAGCCGCAGCGTTTTGGTTTTCTTTAGTAGCTGCTTTACGGTAGGCGTGTTCTGCCTTAGTGTAATTTTTTACATTAAAGCTTTTATTTCCAGTTGCAATTTGTGATTTGTATGATTGTGCTTGAATAACATTTAGCATAACAAGCTGTATCATAACTATATACCAAAGGTTTTTCATGTTATTTTTCGTTAAATAAATTTAATTTTTTCATCCAAGCGGTGCGGCGTTCTAACACTAAACTATCAATTATAAAAAGGAGTAATGCTAAAGCAACAAACCATTGAAATTGTGATTGAAAATCGGCGATTTGTTGCGATTCAAAATCGGTTTTTTCTATTTTTTGTAAGGTTTTATCAACAATTTGTATTACTTCATTGGTATTGCTTCCATACATAAAAATACCACCTGTACCTTGGGCAATTTCTTTTAAAGTAGTTTCGTTTAGTTTGGTTATTACATTATTTCCGTCGGTATCTTTTTTGTAATCAACTATTTTTCCGTTTTGCTTAATAGGAATTTGTCCGCCGTTTGGTGTACCCACACCAATTGTAATAATTTTAATGCCTTTGTCTTTTGCAATAGCAATGGCATCGTTTATACCTTCGCCATGATCTTCACCATCAGAAATTAATATCATTACTTTGCTGGTTTTAGGATCATCAAAGTAATTACTACCTACTTCAATAGCTTGGCTTAAAGCTGTTCCCATGCTTGAAACCATATCGGTATTCATATCTTGAACATACATTTTTGCCATTCCGTAATCGGTAGTTATTGGTAACATTGGAAATGCAGAACCTGCGTAACCAACAATTCCAATACGGTCAGAGGCTAAGCTGTTTATGATTTGTGTAGCCAATTGTTTTGATTTTCCTAAACGATTTGGCGCCATATCTTCGGCCAACATACTTTTAGAAACGTCTATTGCAAAAACTATGTCAACGCCTTGGCGTTTTACGGTTTCTATTTTTGTACCAAATTTTGGATTAACTAAAGCAATAATTAACGCAAATACAACAACTGCCAATAGTATTAATTTTGTAAGTGGTTTGCTTGTGGTTGACGCTTCGGGTGCTAAACGTTTTAAATAGCTACCAGAGCCAAATTCGGTAATTTTCTTTTTTTTCCAAAGGGTATTCCAAAGGTAAACTGCTATTAATATTGGTATTAACAGTAGTAAGTAGAAATAAAAAGGTGCATCTAATCCCCACATATTACACGAATCCTTTAAATAATGTTTTTCTAGAAATAAATTCTGCTATTAACAAAATCAATGCTAAAAGCACTAACGGGCGAAATAATTCGGTACGTTGCACAAATTTTTGTTCATCGATTTTTGTTTTTTCAAGCTGATTAATTTCGTCGTAAATTGTTTTTAAGCGGTTGGTACCAGTTGCCCTAAAGTATTTACCACCTGTTTTTTGGGCAATTGTTTTCATTAAAACTTCGTCAATTTCAACTTTTACCTTATCGTATTTTAAATCGCCATTTGGTAAAACAGCAACAGGTGTTTCTGCTAATCCGTTGGTGCCAATACCAATTGTATATACTTTTATTTTATATTCTTTAGCAATATCGGCAGCCATTTGCGGATCAATTAACCCTGAATTGTTTACGCCATCGGTCATTAAAATAACTACTTTGCTTTTTGCTTTACTATTTTTTAACCTATTAACAGCTGTTGCTAAACCAACGCCAATTCCGGTTCCGTCTTGTATAATACGATCGTATTTTACATCGGCTAATTGGTTTAAAAGTAAGTTTTTATCGCTGGTTACAGGTGCTTTTGTGTACGCTTCGGCAGCATAAACAACTATTCCAAAGCGGTCGTCAACTCGATCTTTAATAAATTCAGCAGCTACTTTTTTTAATGCTTCTAAGCGATTTGGTTTTAAATCGCGTGAAAGCATCGAACCCGAAACATCGGTGGCTAAAACAATATCTACCCCATTTGTTATTTTTGATTTAGTGCTGCTATCAATAGTTTGTGGGCGCGCCAAAGCTACTACCAAAGCTGTAAAAGCCAATGCACGTGCTACAAATAGCAACGGATATAATTGAGTTAGTAAGGTTTTTTGTGATTTAAAACCTTGTAAGTTGCTTATTTTTAATGAAACTTTTTCGTTTTTTTGGTTAACAAACCAATACCAACCTAAAGGCAGTAATAGTAATAACAACCAAAAAAAGTGCGGATTTAAAAAGGTTATATTACTCATTTGTATTTGCTACATTTAATTGAATAGATTCAATAATTCGTTGGTTTATTTTTGCGCCGTATTCATCGTTTTCTTTAAACAAAACCGTTACTTCTTGTATGCCGTTTGATTGGGCAAAAATATACATATCGTATTGCATTTTAATGGCTTGGCCCGACACAAAATTTTCTACCACTAACGTGCCATTTGCACGTATGCCTTTTGTGCCGTTTTGTGTAAATTCTTCGGCATTGTAGGTAACGTTTTTACCGCTGTATTCTTTTTTAACAATTTCAATTTTTTGCTTTACTAATTGTTCTAGTTGTACTGAATCGTTTGTTTGTGTAGCTGTGGTACCTACTGCAATAATTAATTGGGTTTTTAAATTAGAATATGCAAATACACTGCTTTGCGATTGTTGTTTTTCTTTGGTTGATTGCGGTTGTAATACGCGTGTTAACGCTTCGGGTGTGCTTAGTTGTATTGCAGGAAATCCGTAATTTGATGTTACCCAATCACGTTTGTATAAACTTTTGTTTGATGCAAACATACTGTATTCTGCACCTGAACGAATTGATTGCACTAAGTAAACCACACCTGTTGTTAAAAGCAAAGTTGCGGTAACAGCAATTGGTATAAAAATGCGCATTTGTTTGCGTTTTTTGAAACGACGTTCGCGCAGTTTTACGCGTTCTGATTGTTCTTCAGAAAAACGCGGAATGGCTTTATCTATGGTTACCGAAACTGTTTCAGAAACTTTACGGTCTTGTTCAATTTCGCTAATTAAAGGTTCTGATTTTGCAAATTTTACTAAATCGGCTGTTTGTAAAACACGTTTTAAATTGTTAATGGTTTCTTTTGTAAGCTGTATTTTTTTTGATTGAATGGTTTGAATCAAATGCTGAATAAGTTCTGATGTTGTTGATTCTTTAGCAGGTATTTCAAAAACTTCTTCAATATAATCCCTAATAACATCGGTCATTTCAGAATAATATTGTTTTACATCGCCATTTACAACCAAACGTTTTGCATCTAAAAGTTGTAATTTTTTTGTTACTTTTTCAAGTGGGGTTTTGTATAAATCTTCTTCGGTTAAATTTTTGTTTTGTATGCGTTTTATTAAAAAATAGGTTGCAATACCTGCAAGTAAACAAACAATAAGTGCTATAAGGTATTTCCAAAACGATTCAGAATTAGTTTCACCGCCCATTTGTGCTTTAATATCGTACATGGGTTGTTTAAGAGTATCAACTTGTACATTGTTTACTTTTATGTTAAACAAATTGGTTTGGTAATTTTTCCCATCGATATAAACCGATAAACGTGGTATTACATAATCACCAGCATCAAACTGAGTTAACGTATATTTTTTGGTAAGTTCTATGTTTGTATCGTTTGCAACGGTATCAACTTTAGATTGTTCTAACACTTCAAACGTACCAATAAGTTGTTGATTGGGAAAAACTACTTTACTACCTTGTTTAGTAGTAGCTTTTACGGTTAGGTTAAACGCCGAACCTATTTTTATTTGGGTAGAATCTACGCTTGTTGTTACTTGTGCAAAACCTGCAAAAGCAATAATATTAAACAATAACGTAACTACTATTTTGTTCATAATTTAACGTGCTTTAAAATAAGCCAATAGTTTTTTAACGTAACTTTCATGTGTGCCAGTTGATATAACACCAGCACCACTGCGAGTAAAAGTTTTTGTAAAATAATTTTCTAAATCTTGGTAATATTCGCTGTACGCTTTACGTACATTAGCGTCGCCAGTATTTACATATAGGTTTTCACTAGTTTCGGCATCTTGCATTAATACATAGCCTATGTTGTTTATGTTGGCTTCGCGTTTGTCGTAAACTTTTATACCTGTAATATCGTGACGTTTGGCAGCTATACGAAGAATTTTTTCGTAATCTTTAGTCATGAAATCTGATAAAACAAATACAATTGCTTTTTTCTTCATTACTTTAGAAAGATATTCAAGTGCTTGTGCAATATTTGTTTGATTGCTTTTTGGTTGAAATTGAATAAGCTCACGAATGATTCTTAGTATATGCGATTTGCCTTTTTTGGGCGGAACAAACAATTCTATTTGATCAGAAAATAAAATTAAACCTATTTTATCGTTATTTGTTGTTGCCGAAAAAGCTAAGGTTGCAGCAATTTCGGTAACAATATCGCGTTTAAAATGATTTGTTGATCCAAAATCTTGCGAGCCACTAATATCAACAATTAACATTAAGGTTAGTTCGCGTTCTTCTTCAAAAACTTTCACAAAGGGTTCATTGTAACGTGCAGTTACATTCCAATCTATCGCCCGAATATCGTCGCCGTATTGGTATTGACGTACTTCTGCGAACGACATACCTTTGCCTTTAAAAGACGTATGGTATTCGCCCGAAAAAATATGATCGCTTAACCTACGGGTTTTAATTTCTATTTGCCGAACCTTTTTTAATATTTCTTTTGTATCCAATTTTACGTTTGTTTAAGGTTTAAAGTTTTTCGTTGTTTTAAATTGCTTTAAACTTGGCACAAAATATTAAGGCACTTCAATTTCGTTTACAATTTTGTTAATAATATCAACGCTTGTAATGTTGTCGGCTTCGGCTTCGTAAGTAATTCCAATGCGGTGGCGCAATACATCTAACACAACTGCACGCACATCTTCGGGGATAACGTATCCACGACGACGAATAAAAGCGTAACATTTTGCAGCATTTGCTAAATTTATTGATCCACGCGGCGATGCCCCATAACTGATATATGGTTTTAAATTTTCTAGTTTAAATTGCTCGGGATAACGGGTTGCAAAAATGATATCAAGTATGTATTTTTCAATTTTTTCATCCATATAAACCTCTTTTACGGTTTGTTGCGCACGTAAAATTTGTTCTAAACGTACTACTGGGTTTATGGTAGGTGTGGTACCTGCTAAGTTTTGACGAATAACTAAGCGTTCTTCTTCAAGTTTTGGATATTCTATTACAGTTTTAAGCATAAAACGGTCCATTTGGGCTTCAGGTAACGGATACGTTCCTTCTTGTTCTACGGGGTTTTGGGTAGCCATAACTAAAAAAGGTTTTTGTAGTTTATGGGTGGTATCGCCAATGGTAACTTGTTTTTCTTGCATGGCTTCTAATAAAGCCGATTGTACTTTAGCAGGTGCACGGTTAATTTCATCGGCCAAGATAAAGTTTGCAAAAATAGGTCCTTTTTTTATGCTAAAATCGTTTTCTTTTATGTTGTAAATCATGGTACCTACTACATCGGCAGGTAATAAATCGGGTGTAAATTGTATGCGGCTAAAAGTACCATGTACTGCTTTTGCAAGTGTATTAATTGCTAATGTTTTAGCAAGTCCTGGTACACCTTCTAATAAAATATGCCCTTGTCCTAACAAACCAATTAACAAGCGATCAATCATGTGTTTTTGCCCCACAATTGTTTTGTTCATTTCGGCAATAAGCAAATCAATAAACGCACTTTCGCGTTCAATTTTGTCGTTTATCGTACGAATGTCCGTAGTGGTTGTTGTTGCTTCCATTATTTTGTTTTGTATGTATTATTTTTTTCTGATACAAATTGATTAAAATTTATTTGCTTAACTTGTTAACAAATGGTTAAAAATGCTTCACAAGAATTTGTTTTAAGTATGAATTATCATTTTCTTTTTATAATTTTAAGATAAAACTACTAATTGTGATAAATAAGCGGCTATTAATTAAAAATTTGTTAGCACACCATGCCGAAAATAGTTTCTACGACAAGAAACAGCAGCTAAACTTACATACTTTAGAGGGGAAAGCCAAATTTTTAAAGCATGTTTGTTCATTATCTAACTCAAACCCCAACAACCAATCGTTTATTTTGGTTGGAATTGAAGATGAAAAGAACACAGTTGTAGGTACTTATTTCTACGATGACAGCCATATTCAAAATTTAATTAATGCGTATTTAGAAAATCCACCCCAAATACAATACGAAAATGTTATTTTTCCGCATTTAGAAAACGGAATGGTGGTTGGTTTGGTAACTATATATCCCAAAAAAGGCGTTTGTTTTTTTAAAAAACGCATTTATACAATTGATGAAAAAACCGCTTTTTCTCGCATTGGCAGCATTTCGCATCCTAAATACATTACACCCCAAATAAACAACCAAGCTGTTGTTAGCAGTATTTTAAATGCATCGGCTACCAATTTAAAAAATACTATTGACAGCGTTTTGCATTTTATGACCAAAACCCACCCCGATATGAAACCTAAATATCAGGTTTTTAAGGAGTATTTTACAGTTTGCTGGGCTGGTGTTGAAAAAATTAAGAACAACGAAAGTTTTTTGTCTAGAGTTGATATTGAATTAATTAACGAACAGGTTAAAATATTTTATTCTGCCCTTGACGAAGTTTCGATTGTTTATACCGATGACGCTTTTATTATTACTGAATATGTTAAAATTGGTTTTCGTAAAAATAACCGTTACTTGCCTTTTAGCGTACAAAAAATTACGTTTAGCAATTCAATGAGCTATCAAATTACTTCGGAAATAGTTTTTAAAATTCCCGAAATCGATAAAAAACACCTTTACCACTTATACAATTACTACACTGCACTTTTACATAAGCTGAAAAACAATAAACGTTTAACCAACATAGAACAAATCGATTTAGAAAATCTTTGCTATTCGCTTATGTTGTGTTATCTTCACGGTTTTAACAATGCTAAAAATGTGCTAATTAACCATAAAGACGTTTTTAAAAAATACAAACAGCCCTTTTTGTTTACATCGTTTAAAGAAGTAATGCGCATTCTTAGAAAATTAAAATACGAAACTCAAAACAATGGATAAAACATTTGTAATTGGCGATATACACGGTGGTTTAAAAGCCTTGCAACAAGTTTTAAAACGCGCCAATGTTACAACGAAAGATCGTTTAATTTTTTTAGGCGATTATGTAGATGGTTGGAGTGAAACACCCGCAGTTCTTGATTTTTTAATTGAGCTTTCATTAACATACACCTGCGTTTTTATGCAAGGTAATCACGAAGAAATGCTTTTAAAATGGCTAAAGAAAGAAGACGATAATGCCTTATGGCGTTTTCACGGCGGCGAAGCAACCGTTCAAGCATACCAAAATATATCGTTACGTGTAATTGAAAAACACATTGCCTTTTTACAGCAATTAAATGAATATTATATTGATGAACACAACCGTTTATTTGTACATGCGGGCTTTACCCATTTAAAGGGCGTTACCTTTGAATATTTTAGGGGAATGTTTTGGTGGGACAGAACCTTGTGGGAAACGGCAATGGCAGTTGATGGTACTTTAAGCGCCAACAGTGTAAGGTATCCGCAACGATTAAAATTGTATAACGAAATTTATGTTGGACATACACCTGTGATACGTTTTGGCGAATCAGCTCCAATGAATTTTGCAAATGTTTGGAATGTTGATACTGGCGCTGCTTTTACCGGTAAACTTTCTATTTTAAATGTTGATACAAAAGAATACTGGCAAAGCGATGCACTGCCTTCTTTGTATCCTAACGAAAAAGGTAGAAACTAAACCAATTTTTTTATATTTGTATAAAATAATAAGATTATGAAAAAAGTAGCATTAGCAATTTGTGTACTGGGTAGTACCTTGGGGGTACAAGCACAAGCTTTAAACGAAGTTGAATTAAATATTTTTAATACAATAGTAAACCAATCGATTGAAGTTGGTTACGAACATTTTATTGATAAAGACCAATCAGTTGGGGTAGATTTGTTAATTAACGATCGTTTTTCATATTACGGTCAAAATAAAAAAGCGGACAAGTTTAAACAATTTAACACCAATGCAATTGCCGTAAATTATAGTTTTTATTTTGGTGGAAACGATGGTGAACACGCTTCGGGCTTCTACGCACAACCGTTTTTAAAATTCCGTTTTGGCGATTATGAGCACGATGTTAAAGTTGCTGAAGGACAATATACCCGAGTTAAAACCGATATGGATTCGTTTATTATTGGCGTAGGCGCAGGCTATAAATTGGTTAAAAACGATGCTTTTACAGTAGCACCTTTTGTAAACATTGGTAGAAATTTTAACGAAGATGTTGCCGATGAATTTATGGCTGTTGAATTAAACGCTGGTATTAACATTGGTTACCGTTTTTAATAAACTTTTAAACGTATAAAAAAGCTGTTTCAAATTTTTGAAACAGCTTTTTTGTTATTACCAAATTTTTACTCGTTTTTCTGGTGAAACGTATAATTTATCACCTGGCTTAATATCAAAAGCTTTGTACCACGAATCTACATTTTGTAGCGGTACATAAGCACGGTACATACCTGGCGCATGCGGATCGGTTTTTACTTGGTTTTTAATGGCTTCATCGCGCATTTTTGTTCTCCAAATAGTTCCCCACGAAATAAAGAAACGTTGTTCAGGCGTATAACCATCAATTAAACCAGGATTGCCTTTATCTTTTAAATACAATTGCAACCCGTCGTAAGCTGCGTTTACACCACCTAAATCGCCAATGTTTTCGCCTAAGGTAAATTTACCATCAACAAAAGTGTTTGGCAACGGTTGTAATGCCGAATATTGATCTGCTAAGGAACCACCTAAACCTGTAAATTGTTTTAAATCGTCTTCTGTCCACCAGTTTACTAAGTTTCCATCGGCATTGTATCTTGAGCCAGAATCGTCAAAACCATGTGAAATTTCATGACCAATAACTGCACCAATTCCTCCAAAATTAACAGCCATATCGGCTTTGTAATCGTAAAAAGGTGGTTGTAAAATTGCTGCAGGAAAAACAATTTCGTTGTTGGTTGGGTTAAAATAAGCGTTTACCGTTTGTGGCGACATGCCCCATTTGGTTTTATCAACCGGTTTGCCGTATTCGGCTATGTTTTTTGCAAAGCCCCAACGCGCTACATTTTTCATGTTTTCATAATACGTACCGCCGTTTTCAGGTGCTTTAATTTCTAACTTAGAATAATCTTCCCATTTATCAGGATATCCAATTTTTACGGTTGATTTACGCAGTTTTTCGATTGCTCCCTGACGAGTTGCAGGTGTCATCCAAGGTAAATTATTAATACGGTTTTCAAAAGCCATAAAAACATAATCAATCATTTCTTTTGCTTTAGCCTTTGCTTCTGGCGGAAATTTCTTTTCAACATACAATTTACCTAAAGCTTCGCCAACCGTTCCGTTTACAACTTGCAACGCACGTTCTTCAATAGGTCGTTGTGCAATGGCACCTGTTAGCGTTTTGCTATAAAAATCAAAGTTTGCTTCATCAATAGCTGTGGTTAAAACACCAGTGTTTTTATTAATTAAAGTCCAACGTAAATAAGCTTTTAACTCCTCTATATTAGCTGTTTTAAAAATGTTTTCTAATGTTTCCATATATTTAGGCATAGAAACCACTACTTGATCTACATTTTTTAAACCTGCTGTTGTTAAATAATTATTCCAATTTACAGTTGGTGTTAGTTTTTGCAATTCGGCAACTGCCATTGGGTTGTAAGTTTTTCTGCGGTCGCGGCGTTCTACGCGGTCTAATCGTGCTTCGGCCATTTTAGTTTCTAAAGCAACCACTTGCGCCGCTTGTTTTTTAGCCGAAGTTTCATCAATACCTAAAAACTGTAACATACGGGCAACGTGTACTTCGTATTTTTGTTTTTTGTCTTGTGAATCGGCATCTTTAGAAACGTAATAATCACGGTCGGGTAAACCAATACTTCCTGGTGATACATACACAACGTTTTTGTTAGAATCCATAGCATCGGCGCTAACGTATAAACCAAAAAAGCCTAAACCACCTTCGGGCATCTTTTCTTTTAACAACGTAATTACATCGTTTGTATTTTTTACTTTGTTAATTTGATCTAACGTTGATTGAATAGGTTTAATTCCTAATTTGTTACGAGTTTCTAAATCTAAATACGTTTTAAAAACGTTAACCGCTTTCATTTGATCTGATTTTGGATCTAGCTGTTTGTTGTTAACGGCTTCTTTTAAAATAGAAAGTGCATCAATATCGGTGTTTTGGCGTAATTCATCAAAACTTCCCCAACGTGTTCTGTCGGCAGGTATTTCGGTTTTATCAAACCATTCACCGTTTACATATCTAAAAAAATCATCGCCTGGTTTTACGTTTTTATCCATGTATTCTAAATTAATACCATGGTTTTGGTTTGCTTTATCTTGTGCCTGAACCGTTGCTGTTGCAATCATTAATAAGGTTGCAGGTAAAAACATAAATTTTTTATTCATTTTTTAATTGATTAGGTATATCCTTACAAAAATAAAAATATTGCTTAATTAAAAGACTGTTTTATAAGTTATTTAACCGTTTTTGGTTGAAAGGTTTTGTAATTTTGCACAAAATTTAAGTAATGAAGGCTCTTTTTTATCGTTACCGCTACTTGTTTATTACCCTTGGAGTATTGTCGGTTATTATACTTGTGTTGTTTTACAAAGCGTTAAAACCCCAAAAGCATTTACCTATTTATACACCAGCAATGGTAAACCCCGAGTTGGTTGATAGTTTGGTACAACACCAAAACAATAAATTAAAACATCAGATTGCTCAATTTTCATTTCAAAATCAAAACAATAAAACCATAACGGAGAAGGATTACGATGATGTGATTTATGTAGCCGATTTCTTTTTTACCACTTGCCCAACTATTTGCCCAAAAATGACCGATAATATGGTGTGGTTGCAAGATAAAATTAAGAATATGCCCGATGTAAAATTACTTTCTTTTTCGGTTACTCCTGATATAGATACCCCCGAAGTATTGCGTACATATGCCGATGAAAAAGGAGTGATTGATACCAAATGGAACTTGTTAACGGGCGATAAAAAAGCTATTTACTATTTAGCACGTCAATCATTCTTAGCTGTAAAAACTGAAACATCAGGAGAATTGTACGATATGGTTCATACCGAAAATTTTATTTTAATTGATAAAAACAAGCGCATTCGTGGTTTTTACGACGGTACTAATTTAGATAAAGATAAAGGCGATGGTACTAAAAATGTGAATCAACTTTTAGAAGATATTAAATGGCTTCGTGAAAAGAATTAGCTTTTTAAAGTAAATTAAACGTTAAGGAATTTTAAAAACTTATTTAAAGTTCCTTTTTTAATGAGTAGATTTGCAATCTAAAATAAATCTAAATAAATGACGACTCTTAATTTTTTGAAGAAGAGCCAAAAAGGAAAAATAATTGCAATAAATACCGATAACGTGCCTTTAAAGCTAATTGAAATGGGCTGTTTACCTGGAAATATTGTTGAAGTGTTGCAAATTGCTCCGTTATTGGATCCTATTTATATAAAGGTAAACGACTCTTATTTAAGTATTCGCAAAGATTTAGCAAAGGAAATAGAAGTGGAATTGATTTAAAAAATACATGAAACAACTAAAAATAGCATTAATTGGCAATCCAAATGTTGGTAAAACATCGGTTTTTAACGCTTTAACAGGTTTAAATCAGCATGTGGGCAATTACCCAGGTGTAACTGTAGAACGCAAAACGGGTACGTTTCATTTAACCAATGATACTAAAGCAAATATTGTAGATTTGCCAGGTGTTTATTCAATCAATCCAAATTCTAAAGATGAAGAAATTGCACTTAACGCTATTTTTGATACCCAAAATAATGATTTTCCTGATGTAGTTGTACTTGTAGCCGAAGTAGAAAATTTAAAACGCAATTTGTTCCTTTTTTCGCAAGTTAAAGATTTGGGCTTTCCGGTGATTTTAGCCTTAAATATGGCCGATCAAATGGATAAAAAAGGAATTTTTGTTGATGTTCCGGCCTTAGAAAATGCCTTGCATACAAAAATTGTGTTGTTATCGGCACGAAAAAACCAAGGAATTGATGCTTTAAAACAAGCCATTTTAAATTTTAATCAACCACAAAACACGCCTTTTTTTGATTTAAAAACGGTAAACGAAAACCATTTTTCTACCATTGAAAAGGTGTTTCCAACCAAAAATCTTTACAAAATTTGGCTTACACAAACAGGTGTGTATCCTTTTGAAGCTATTAATACAACTGACTTTAAAGCAAATAATCTAGATTTATCAACATCTGAAATTAAAAAGCTACAACAGCGCGAAACCATTAAACGCTACCAGTTTATTAACGATATTTTAAAGCAAACATATACAGTGAATGCCAGTAAAGCTACTGATTTACGTATGCGTTTCGATCGTATTTTGACTCATAAAATTTGGGGTTACGTTATATTTTTATTGGTGCTTTTATTAATTTATGGTTCTATTTTTGAATTGGCTGCTTACCCAATGGATTTTGTTGATGGTTTGTTTGCAGATTTATCTACTTGGGCTTCTGCAACATTTTCAGAAGGTAAATTAACCGATTTAATTGCAAATGGTTTAATTCCTGGTTTAGGTGGTGTATTGATGTTTGTACCGCAAATTGCCATTTTGTTTTTTTTAATATCTATTTTAGAAGAAACCGGATATATGAGTCGAGTGGTTTTTTTAATGGATCGTATTATGAAACCTTTTGGTTTAAGTGGTAAATCGGTAGTGCCATTGGTATCGGGTACAGCTTGTGCCATACCTGCAATAATGAGTGCCCGCACTATTGAAAATCCTAAAGAGCGATTAATAACCATGTTGGTTACACCTTTTACAACCTGTTCGGCACGTATACCTGTTTATATAATCATTATATCGCTAATTGTACCTAAAACCTATTTGTTGGGCTTTATACCATTGCAAGCATTTGTAATGACAATGATGTATGTACTTGGTTTTTTAATGGCATTATTTGCTGGTTGGGTGTTAAGTAAAATTATAAAAGCACAACGCAAATCGTTTTTTGTAATTGAAATGCCTACGTATAAGTTACCTATTTTAAAAAACGTTTTGTTAAATATGTACGATAAAGTACTATCGTACATAGTAGGTGCAGGTAAAATTATATTAGCGTTATCTATAATTTTGTGGTTTTTAGGTTCGCACGGACCAACCGAAACTTTTGGCAACGCTACACAAATTGTTACGGGTAAGCACATAAACGATAATTTATCGGATGAAGATTTGCAAAGCGAAATTTCGGGCTACCAGTTAGAACACTCTTATATTGGTATTATAGGTAAAAGTATTGAACCTGTTTTTAAACCACTAGGTTACGATTGGAAAATAAGTATTGCTGTGTTAACATCGTTTGCAGCGCGCGAAGTTTTTGTAGGTAATTTAGCAACGCTTTACAATTTAGGCGAAGATGCAGCCGATGACGAAGCCAAGATAATAAACCGTATGGCAAATGAAAAACATGCTAATGGCACTGCAGTTTATACACTGGCAACAGGTGTATCGTTATTGTTGTTTTATGCCTTTGCAATGCAATGTTTATCTACCGTAGCCATAACAAAAAAAGAAACCAATTCGTGGAAATGGACTTTTATACAAATGGCTTTCATGACCACCGTTGCATATTTTGCGGCTTTAATAGCCTATCAACTTTTAAAATAAAACCAATGCAAAACGTAATTGTTTACATAGCACTTTGTTTGGCAGTAGCTTACTTACTTAAAAAGTTTGTTTTTAAAAAAAATAATAAAAACAACTGCAACAATGGTAATTGTGGGTGTTCTTAATTATCGCGGTTTGTTGTATTGTTTAAAGCTTAAGGTTTAAAGTTTTGTTTTGCTAAAATTCAATAAGTAAAGTATCACATAAATAAAAAATAGACCAACCAAACCTACAAGGTTTTTAAAACCTTGTAGGTTTTTTTATGTAATATAATAAAAGTATAGGCTTTTTATATAAACCAGCATTTAACTTTATATTTATTTTTTTTAACAATATGTTAATTTTTTTAATATATTTATGCTATAAATAACTAATCTAATGTTTTATTATGGTAAAATTGTCTAAAATTTTGTAGGGGGGGGTAATAGCCCTAACCCTTACAGCTTGTACAACCAACAGCGTTTTTAACGAAATGGACGCAGAAAACAACAATCCACTAATAAGTGCTAGCAATAATTAAATATGAATAGAATGAAAACAGCCCTAATTATAGCAGTTTTATTTACAGCACAGCTAACCACAGCACAGCTAACCACAGCACAAATACTATACTCTGAAAATTTTAATAACTTTTCCCTAGGTAATGTAGGTACCGATTATTCAGGTACAACGCCAGGACAAGGCGGTTGGTATACAAAAACCAATGCTATAGATCCCAATTATAATGGAATGAACGATTATAAAATTGTTACAGAACCCGGTAGGGGCAATGTACTAGAAATTACAAGCCCTTTTGAACCAACAAAACTAGGTAATAGAAACAGTATGGCATATAAAAAAGGGATTGAAGCTTTATGGAACAACCGTACGGTGGGTAACAATGTTTTAAAATTTGAATACGAGTGTTTTGGTACAAATAATTTTGGCATGGGAGGTAATGTAATTAGTCAAGGGCAAACATTAATAAATTCTAGCTTTAATTTAGGGTTGAAAAAAATAATGGTCACTTATTGGGATACAACTTTTAAAACTACCGTATTAAAAAATTACAGCAGTACCGATCCTTTTCCAGAAAACATGTGGATAAAAAGCGAAATATTTGTAGATTATAACACAAAAAAAATATATTTTTACATACCTACACTTAATTTATATACAACAGGTACTTTTTCGCATAATAGAATGTCGGATAACATAAATATTATAATAAATAGTTTAAACACAACTTCTGTTGTAAAAATAGATAACATTAAATTAACCGCTTTAAGTACGGTACCGCCAGAGGTTGTTGCTTTAAGTGTAAACAAACAACTAGCTACAAAATTTAATTTGTACCCCAACCCAGCAACAAATGTGGTAAACATTACCAATGAAGAGAACATGCAGGTGAATCAAATTACGGTGTACACTTTAGCAGGTAAACAAGTAAGCACGCAAGCTTACAACAACCAGACAGAAATACAACTCAACGTAGAACATTTAGCAAGTGGTACGTATCTATTATATTTACAAACCGCACAAGGTACAGCGGTTAAACAGCTTATAAAAAAGTAAGTTTAAATATATAGTAACCAAACCTACAATGTCTTACAAACCTTGTAGGTTTTTTTGTGTAGTATTTTAAACCAATACCAATCAGTGAAAATTTGGGTAACTAATGTAAAAGGTATTATAAAACCCTGCTAACAGTTAGCCCATCGCGTATGGGTAATAAAACAGTTTCAACTCTTGGGTCATTGTTTACAAGTTTGTTATATTCTAAAAGTATTTGGGTGGCTTTGTCGTTTTTCTTTAATTCCTCTAAAACCTTTCCGCTCCAAAGTACATTATCGCTTAAAATAATTCCGCCTTTATTCATTAAAGGCACTACTAAATTCCAATAATTAATATAGTTCTCTTTATCGGCATCAATAAAAACCAAGTCAAACTTTTTGTTTAGTGTAGGAATAATGGTTAACGCGTTGCCAATATGTTGGTTAATTTGTTGGCTATAAGTGCTTTTGTTGAAATATTTTTGTTGTATATCGGCAACTTCTTCATTAATATCAATGGTATCAATAGTACCGTTGGGTTTTAAACCTTCGGCCATACAAAGTGTAGCATAACCTGTATAAGTGCCAATTTCTAACACGTTTAAAGGGTGAATAATTTTAGAAAGCATGCTTAAAACGCGTCCTTGAAAATGCCCACTTAGCATACGCGGTTGCAAAACTTTTTGATATGTTTCTTTATTTAACTGCTGTAAAAGATCGGGTTCGGCGGCCGAATGTTGGGCAATATAGTTTTCTAATTCTTCCGAAATAAAATGCATGATAATTTTTTTAGTAAAGATAGCCAAACAACACCATTGCGTGCAAACTACTTGTAAAATATTGTAACTTTGCAAAATGAATACAACAAAAAAAGACATACGCAGTTTAACCAAAGAACAAATTCGCGATTTTTTTGTAGCGCAAGGCGATAAAGCTTTTCGCGGCAATCAGGTGTATGAATGGTTGTGGAGTAAAGGCGCACATACTTTTAACGACATGACCAATTTATCGTTAGAAACACGTGTAATGTTAGAACAACATTTTGTAATTAACCATATTCTGGTTGATACCATGCAGCACAGTACCGATGGCACCATAAAAAATGCCGTGCGTTTACACGATGGGTTAATAGTAGAATCGGTTTTAATACCAACCGAAACCCGTACAACAGCTTGTGTTTCTAGCCAAGTAGGCTGCAGTTTAGATTGTAACTTTTGTGCAACTGCCCGTTTAAAACGCATGCGCAATTTAGCACCCGACGAAATTTACGATCAAGTAATAGCAATCGATCAAGAAAGTCGTTTGTATCATAATCGTCCGCTTTCTAATATTGTATTCATGGGTATGGGCGAACCGTTAATGAACTACCCCAATGTAATGAAAGCCATTGATAAAATCACGTCAGACGAAGGTTTAGGAATGTCACCAAAACGCATTACCGTATCCACATCGGGTGTATCAAAAATGATTAAAAAAATGGCCGACGATGAGGTGAAATTTAAACTGGCTGTTTCGTTACATTCGGCAATCGAAGAAACACGAAATAAAATCATGCCATTTACCAAAAGTTTTCCATTACCCGAACTGCGCGAAGCTTTAGAATATTGGTACCGTAAAACTAAAAGTAAAATTACTTACGAATATGTGGTTTGGAAAGGTATTAACGACGATAAAGCAGCGATTGATGCCTTAGTGAAATTTTGTAAATACGTACCTTGTAAAGTAAATATTATTGAATACAACCCAATTGACGATGGTGAATTTCAACAAGCCGATCCAAATGTAATTGATGCCTACCTTAAAGCACTAAACAATGCTGGTATTGTTGCAAAAGTACGCCGAAGTAGAGGTAAAGATATTGATGCAGCTTGCGGGCAATTAGCTAATAAATCATAATTTGCTTTAATTTTGTCACTCTGAACTTGATTCAGAGTCTCGTCATGAGTTGATGTTTCATTATTTTTATTGGAAGCTTTTTCCGGCTTTCCGCTATATCTTTTATCGGCGCTTCGAGTGCCTCAGCCACAGATAAAAGGATACCGCTGCAATCCGGGCTATAAATTCCGAAGTTTTTAGTATATTGGTTCAAAAATAAAATATGTTTCAATATATCAGAACCATTCTTTTCCTAATTGTATTTCTTAATATATCAAAGTTTGATGTTTATGGTCAGCCTTATAATGAATACGAAATATATTCAACCATAATCAATAATAAAGAAATTAACTGGACGAATAAAAATACAATTCTTGTTATTAGAAATGTAGAATTAGGTGATGATTCAAATGAGTTGTTAAATTATTTAAAAGCTGATCAAGAGTTGATTCTTTCAAGTTTTTTTGATGATGAATCAATAAAAAAGTATGAAACAGATCAAAATTATCAAGATGCTATTTTAGGTTTGTTAAAAACTTCGCCACAAAAAATAGAAATCAAATCTTTCGTCGATTCAATATTTAATCTTAAACCAATAAGGAAAAGAAAATTCCATTCTTTCTTTAAACGAGATATTATTAAGGGTTGGGATCAAATTGATAAAAAATTTCAATCAAATTGGGTAGTTGAATTTTCTAAAGTAAGCTTTTCAGGAAATTATGCAGCTGTTTATTACGGATATTATTGCGGAGGTTTGTGTGGTTCTGGGCAATTATTGGTTTTAGAAAAGAAAGAATCTACAAATTGGCAAATTATTTCTAAAATAAATCTTTGGAATCATTAATAGTAAAGAATAATTCAAAAAGAGTAATCAATTTGCAGGTTTTTTATTTGAAGCTGTTTCCGGCTTTCCGCTATATCTTTTATCGGCGCTTCGAGTGCCTCAGCCACCGATAAAAGGATACCGCTGCAATCCGGGCTAATTGTTAAATCTTAATAAAATGTTAAAACTCAATGTGGGTATAAACAAAATGCAACAAATTTGTAAATTACACATTCACTTATAAAATTAATTACTTAAAAATGAAAAAACTATTATGCTTTGCAATATTTGCATTTACAGCAACAGTTCACGCACAAAGTATTGATACAATTATTCAACAAAACACTGCAATAAAAGAAGCAGCCGCAAATGATGAATTATCATTAACCGATAAAATCAAAGTTGTGAATGCTCAAGTAGATGGTTCAAAAATAACCAAAGAACAAGCATATCAAATCATTACAAAATTTACAAACGAGCAATCAGTTGAGGCAGAAGGCACATCGTACTACGAACCTGTGATTGAAGTAGAAGAAGTAACAGTGCAAGAAGGCGAACCAACCAAGCAATACGATTACGATTGGGGAAAATCAGACAGTCCGTTTGATCTTGCAATGGGTGTACAAGCCGATACCGTAGCAAAATACCGTACAAAATCATCAATATTCTTTGCCTTTGGTTTAGGAAACGTAGCGTCAAAAGGTGCTTTTGCAAATTCAGAATTCGGTTATATGCGTTCAAATACAGTCGAAGTAGGAATAGCTGCACGTACACCATTCAATGAAAACAATAACAAATGGGGGGTGCGTTATGGTTTAAGTATAAACTACAACGGTTTGGCAACAACACAAAATAACGAGTTTATGGTTATGGGTAACCAAACAGGCACAACAGCATCGGCAAAAAACTTACGCAAAGGCTATACATATTTACGTAATGCTTATATAACAGTGCCTTTTTCGTTAGATTTTACAACAACAACAAAAACCTACAACAATGCAAACCGCCGTTTTAAAACCAACGAAGGTTATAATTTTGGTTTAGGTGCTTACTTAGGATATAATGTAGATTCTAAACAAATTTTACGATACACAAAAGCAGATGGGTATAAAGTGTACGAACATCAAAAAGGCGATTGGAACGTAACCAACTTTCAGTACGGTGTAATGGCTTACGCAGGAACCGATAAATTTAAGTTGGTGTTTAAATACGATTTAAACCCAGTGTTTACTGATAATTTAATCGATCAAAATTATTGGAGCCTAGGATTACAATTTGGCTTATAAAAACAAAAACCAGCAGAAATGCTGGTTTTTTTGTGCACGGGTGGAGGGATTCGAACCCCCATCAACGGTTTTGGAGACCGCTATTCTACCCTTGAACTACACCCGTAGAATATTGGTTGCAAATATAACAGCAAAAAAGCCATAAAACCTAATAAAATGGCCAAAGTTTTTTTAAAAACAGCTAATCTGTTCATAATTCGTAAGTTGCTTTCTTTGGGCGTTCCCCTCACAAACAGCCTCAGTATTAAATATCAGTAAAAACACCCAAACAGTACAACAAAATATAACGGTAAATTGGCGGGTCGGGCTGTGCGCTCATAGCTTTTATCGGCGCTTCGAGTGCCTCAGCCGCCAATAAAAGGCTATCCGCTGCCATCCCTAACGCGGGGTTTGGGTTTTTAAAGTTGTTTAAGACTTAATATTCCTTTTGTGAAAAAAGCATGCATTTCAATTTTTTTACAACTTCTACGATTTCAAAGGAAGAAACGGGTTGAGCTATAGACGAACGAACCGCGCAAAGCGCTGAATTAGACGATGCTACCCAAATGTATTACTACGGCGCACGTTATGGAGTTTATGCTGAGCCCGACGAAGTAACCCAAGAATTAGTATATTTGTAAGTGTGGATCCGCTCGGGGAAGAGTTTACAGGGTGGACACCATATCATTATGTACACCAAAACCCGATAAACCTAATTGACCCTACAGGAATGAGTGCTTATCCACCTGAAGAAGGTAATTTTACAAATGGTGATGTTCATACTGATAGTGATGGTTCTTGGACTTTTAAAGATGGAGGATGGTATGATAATTCATCGGGAGAGGACAATTTTTTACAAGCAGTAGTAATACCTATGGGACAAATTGGTTCAGACGATATGGACGATGCTAT
>JACCDZ010144264.1_pt1 | contig 74328 bp, 85 predicted proteins | sample 7449551 | NCBI WGS metagenome assembly JACCDZ01 (sample SAMN15323452, study PRJNA562643) | freshwater metagenome | isolation source: river surface water | place: USA:Blue River Watershed | collected 2017-08-18
TTAGCAACAGGAGGTGTTGCTGAATATATATCCATGTTCATGGATTAAGTCCCCACTTGTTTTTAGGTGGGAACTAAATTAAGGCTTATAGGATCGCTTGGTAAGGCTGTGTTAGCCGGATGCTTACTCATCTAATTGTATCTTGATGATTTTATTATAAGTGTTATTAAACAATAAAAAAGGTCGGTTATTACACCGACCTTTTTTGGAACAACTGACTGTTCTACACGTAGAAGTATTATTTTACTTCACGGTCAACGAGTTCAACGTAAGCCATCGGTGCAGCATCACCTGCACGGAAGCCCGCTTTAAGAACACGAAGATAACCGCCGTTACGTTCTTTGTAACGAGGGCCAAGAACGGTAAATAATTTACCAACAGTTGCTGCTGAACGAGTACGAGCAAACGCTAAACGACGGTTTGCAACAGTATCGTTTTTAGCCAAAGTGATTAAAGGCTCAGCAACACGACGAAGTTCTTTCGCCTTAGGCAAAGTTGTCTTAATTAACTCGTGCTCTACTAAAGCATTTGTTAAGTTTTGAAACAACGCCTTACGGTGGCTGCTTGTACGGCCTAATTTCACACCACTATTACGATGACGCATGGTGATAGTCCTACTTAATTAACGGCTACGATAGGCAAATCGGTCATCCATACGGAGACTAGCTGGTGGCCAGTTCTCTAAACGCATGCCGAGTTGTAAACCTTTCGATGCCAAAACATCTTTGATCTCTGTTAACGATTTTTTACCTAAGTTAGGAGTTTTTAACAACTCAACTTCAGTACGTTGAACAAGATCACCAATGTAGTAAATATTTTCTGCCTTCAAACAGTTAGCAGAACGAACAGTAAGCTCGAGATCATCTACTGGACGAAGCAAAATTGGGTCAACTTCTTCGCGAGGTTCTTGAGCGACAGGAGTTTGATCTTTCTGAAGATCAACAAAAATTGCAATTTGTTGTTGCAAGATCGTTGCCGCTTTGCGGATAGCTTCTTCTGGATCAACAGTTCCGTTAGTCTCAAGATCGATCACTAACTTATCAAGATCGGTACGTTGTTCTACACGAGCATTTTCTACTGTGTAAGAAACACGCTTGATTGGGCTATAAGAAGCATCTAACTGTAAACGACCTACTGGACGTGTTTCACCTTCTGGGAAACGAGAGTCAGATGTCTCATAACCACGACCTTGAGCTACTTTAAGGCGCATTTTTAATGAACCGGAAGAACTCAAAGTACCGATTAAATGATCAGGGTTGACCACTTCAACATTATGAGGTAAACGAAGGTCAGCTGCTGTTACGTCACCTGCACCTTGCTTCTCTAATGTTAAATATGCTTCATTTTGATCGAACAGCTTAATAGACAATCCTTTTAGGTTCAGCAAGAGCTCGACGATGTCCTGCTGCAAGCCTTCTAAAGTACTGTACTCGTGCTCGACGCCTTCTATCTCAACTTCAACCACAGCAGCGCCAGGTAAAGAAGACAATAGAATGCGACGTAAAGCATTACCTAGAGTATGGCCAAAACCACGCTCTAAAGGCTCAAGAATCACTTTTGCCGAGGTCCCGCTCACCGCTTCGACCTTGATCGCTTGCGGAGTTAGAAACTCGTTTGCAGTACGCGTCATTTATTGCTACCTCAAGGATTATTTAGAATACAATTCTACAATCAAGCTTTCGTTGATTTCAGCAGGTAAATCAGAGCGATCTGGTGCAGCTTTAAACGTACCTTCCAACTTAGAATGATCAACTTCCATCCAAGCAGGGATACCACGTTGAGCAGCTAATTCAATAGCGTTTTTGATACGCAATTGTTGTTTAGCACCTTCATGCACTGCAATTACATCACCCGCTTTTACTTGAATAGACGCAATATTTACACGACGACCATTTAAAGTAATAGAACGGTGAGATACCAATTGACGAGCTTCTGAACGTGTAGAACCAAAACCCATGCGATAAACTACGTTATCAAGACGGCTTTCAAGCAATTTCAACAAGTTTTCACCAGTTGCGCCTTTAACACGAGCTGCTTCTTTATAGTAGTTACTAAATTGACGCTCTAACACACCGTACATACGACGTACTTTTTGTTTTTCACGTAATTGTAGTGAATACTCAGATTGCTTACCACCACGAGCCTGACCATGTTGACCAGGTGCTTTATTGTGTTTTTTGGTTTTTACATCAAACGGTTTAACGCCTGATTTAAGTTGCAGGTCTGTCCCTTCGCGGCGAGAGAGTTTGCATTTTGGACCAATATAACGAGCCATGAATGTTTCTCCTTACACGCGACGTTTTTTAGGTGGACGGCAACCGTTGTGAGGAATTGGTGTCACATCGGTAATGCTGTTAATCTTATAACCCACTGCGCCTAATGCACGAACCGCAGACTCACGACCTGGACCAGGACCTTTTACAAGGACGTCTAGGTTTTTCAAACCGTAATCCAAAGCTGCTTTACCAGCAACTTCAGCAGCTACCTGAGCAGCGAACGGAGTTGATTTACGTGAACCACGGAAGCCTTGTCCACCTGAGGTAGCCCAAGCCAATGCATTACCTTGACGATCGGTAATCGTTACAATGGTGTTATTAAAAGACGCGTGAATGTGTGCAACACCTTCAGAGACGGTACGAGTGACCTTCTTGCGTGTGCGAGTATCTTTAGCCATCTTTTAGCTTCCAGAAATCTTACTTTTTAATCGGTTTGCGCGGACCTTTACGGGTACGTGCGTTAGTTTTGGTGCGTTGTCCACGAACAGGCAAGCTGCGACGATGACGAAGACCGCGGTAGCAGCCTAAATCCATTAAACGTTTAATGTTCATGGAAATTTCGCGACGTAAATCACCTTCGGTCGGAACCTTAGCAACTTCTGCACGAATCGCATCAAGCTGAGCATCATCTAATTCACGGATTTTTGTAGTCTCAGTAATACCTACAGTTGCTAAGATGTTCTTAGCAGTGTGGCGACCGATACCAAAAATATACGTGAGAGAGATAACAGCATGCTTGTTATCCGGAATGTTTACACCGGCAATACGAGCCATTCAATTTTCTCCAAAAAGGCAGTCAAGATAATCAACCGCCCCACAAAAATCTTGAGGGGCGGATAATAACCTAATTAGCCTACTGAAATCAACAGGTCTTAATTAAATTAACCTTGACGCTGCTTATGACGAGGTTCTGCGCTACAAATCACGCGAATAACCCCATTACGACGGATAACTTTGCAGCTACCACAAATTTTCTTTACAGAAGCTTGTACTTTCATGATGAAACCTCTAAGTGCGCTTATCCCTTAGGATGAGCAGTCGTTTTTCTCATTAACGTTTGATTATCATATTGATGCGAAGTAAGGTGCGCTTGAAGTTGCGCCATAAAGTCCATTACTACTACAACTACAATGAGTAAAGATGTTCCACCCAAATGGAATGGAATACTAAACGAACTTTGTAGCACCATAGGCATTAAACACACTACAGTAATGTAAATTGCACCAATAAAAGTCAAACGGTTAAGAATATGATCTAAATAACGAGCCGTTTGCTCACCTGGGCGGATACCAGGCACATATGCTCCGCTGCGTTTTAAGTTCTCTGCAACTTCTTTTGGGCTAAATACTAGCGCTGTATAGAAATAACAGAAGAAAATAATTAACGCACCAAACAGCATTAAATACAACGGCTGTCCAGGCGATAACACCAATGCCAGATCTTGTAGGCTACGCTTCACAATCCCTGCATTTGGATCAGCACTACCTAACCATTGCCCTAAGCTCGCTGGAAATAATAACAATGAGCTTGCAAAAATCGCTGGAATCACACCTGCCATATTAATTTTTAATGGCAAATGCGTTTGCTGTGCAGTAAAAACACGACGACCTTGTTGCTTTTGTGCATAGTTCACTGGAATACGACGTTGTGCTTTTTCAATAAACACAATCGCAGCTAAAACGGCTAATGAGAGTAAGCCAAATACAGCCAAACCAATTAAACTACCTTGACCATTATCTACAGACGTAAACGACTGTATTACAAGATTTGGCAAGCCTGCCACAATACCTGCAAAAATGATCATCGAGATACCATTACCAACACCACGTTCGGTAATTTGCTCTCCTAACCACATCAGAAACATTGTTCCCGCAACTAACGAAGTAACTGCAGGAACATAGAATGCTAAGCCTGATGTCAAAGTAATACCTTGACTGATCAAACCAGCACACATCCCTACACCTTGCACGAGTGCAAGGAATAAGGTGCCATAACGTGTATATTGATTGATCTTTCGTTTGCCTTGCTCGCCTTCTTTTTTCAAAGCTTCTAACGAAGGAACAACCGTAGACATTAACTGCACGATAATCGATGCAGAAATGTACGGCATAATCCCTAACGCTAAAATCGACATGCGTTCTAATGCACCGCCAGAGAACATGTTAAATAAGCCTAAGAAGGTACCTTCATTCGCCTTAAAAAACCGTGCTAGCGCTATATTATCAATACCTGGCAACGGAATATGCGCTCCTAGTCGAAAGACCAATAACGCGCCAATCAAAAACATTAATCGACGAATAATTTCACGATATTTCACATGAAACGGTTGGCCTTTCATCATGTTTACATGACCTGAAGAACTAGGAGTCATAGACACTCGAGATTACTCCTCGACTTTACCGCCAGCAGCTTCAACAGCAGCTTTAGCGCCTTTAGTCAACACAACACCTTGAACAGTGAATGCGCGAGTGATTTCACCAGAAAGAACGATGCGAGCACGAATTTGATCACGACGAACAACGTTCGCAGCTTTTAAAGTTTCAAGGCTAATTACATCACCTTCAACTTTATTCAATTCAGACAAACGTACTTCAGCAGTTTTCAAAGCGATTTGGCTAGTGAAACCGAATTTTGGTAAACGACGATATAACGCTGTTTGACCGCCTTCAAAGCCTGGACGAGTACCACCACTTTTACGTGAGTTTTGACCCTTGATACCACGACCACCAGTCTTACCAACTCCAGAGCCGATACCACGACCTAGACGACGATTTTCACGCTTAGCACCTTCAGCAGGCGCAAGTTCATTTAAACGCAGAGTCATGGCTTATTCCTCTACACTAACCATATAGTAAACTTTGTTGACCATACCACGGTTAGAAGGCGTATCTTGCACTTCTACAGTATGACCAATACGACGCAGACCTAGACCTTGTAAGCAAAGTTTATGATTTTTTAAACGATGCGAAGAAGATTTAGTCTGGGTAACTTTAATCGTTTTCATGATTGATTACCCTTGAATTTGTTCTACTGAAAGACCACGTTTCGCAGCGACTTTCTCAGGAGAAGTCATATCACGCAAACCTTTGAAAGTTGCGTTTACTACGTTAGCAGCATTTGTAGAACCATAACATTTAGCAAGTACGTTATGTACACCTGCAGCTTCGAGAACAGCACGCATCGCGCCACCAGCAATTACGCCAGTACCTTCTGAAGCAGGTTGCATGTATACACGGCTTGCACCATGACGAGCATTCACAGGGTGTTGTAAAGTAGTCCCCGCAAGGTCTACAGTAATCATGTTACGACGTGCAGCTTCAAGTGCTTTAGAAATAGCAGCTGGAACTTCACGCGCTTTACCACGACCAAAACCTACACGACCATTACCATCACCCACAACAGTTAATGCTGTGAAAGAGAAGATACGACCACCCTTAACAACTTTGGCTACACGATCAACGGCAACCAGCTTTTCAACGAGACCTTCGTTTTGTTCAACTTTCGCCATGATTAGAACTCCAAGCCGCCTTCACGAGCAGCATCAGCCAAGGCTTTGATACGACCATGATATTTAAAACCAGAACGGTCAAATGCAACTTTAGTAACGCCAGCTGCTTTAGCACGTTCTGCGATTAAAGCACCAACCTTAGTTGCTGCATCGATATTACCAGTCGCACCACTACGCAAAGATGCATCTAAAGTTGAAGCTTGCGCTAAAACTTTGCCACCATCTGCTGAAATAACTTGAGCATAGATGTGACGCGGAGTGCGGTTTACACACAAACGAGTCGCACCCAATGCACGAATGTGCAAGCGTGTGCTTTTTGCACGACGCAAACGGGTTTGTTTCTTTTCGTTCATAAGAACCTCGCGCCTTATTTCTTCTTAGCTTCTTTACGAAGAATAACTTCATCCGAATAACGAACACCTTTACCTTTATATGGTTCAGGAGAACGGTATGCACGGATTTCCGCTGCTACTTGACCTAACAACTGCTTGTTTGCTGATTTCAAAATGATTTCAGTTGCAGTTGGAGTTTCCGCTGTTACACCTTCTGGTAAAGCGTAGTCAATTGGGTGTGAATAACCTAAAGCAAGGTTAACGACAGTGCCTTTAACTGCTGCTTTGTAACCAACACCAACTAGCTGTAACTTACGTTCGAAGCCTTCGCTAACACCTTTTACAAGGTTGTTCAATACAGCGCGAGCAGTACCAGCTTGCATCCAAGCATCTTTCGACTCTTTAACTGGAGCAAGTTGAAGTTTACCTTCTTCCTGTTTTAGCTCGACCAGCGCATGCAGGTTGAAAGACAATGTACCTTTAGTGCCTTTCACTTCGACCTGCCGGCCGTTCTGAGTAACTGTTACACCATTAGGTACAGTTACTGGGGCTTTAGCCACACGAGACATGAGGAATCACCTATTAAGAAACAAAAGCAATAACTTCACCACCAACGCCCGCAGCACGTGCAGCGCGATCAGTCATGATGCCTTTGCTTGTAGAAACAATTGCAATACCTAAACCTTGCTTAACGCTTGGAAGTGCATCTTTACCGCGATACTGACGTAGACCAGGACGGCTTACGCGCTTCACAGTTTCGATAACTGGTTTGCCTTCGAAATATTTTAACGTAATAGTCAAAGTAGCTTTTGCATCTTCTTGAGCAACTTCTACATTTGAAATATAACCTTCTTGTTGAAGAACGTTTGCAATAGCAACCTTCAACTTAGAAGAAGGCATAGAAACAACTTGTTTCTTTGCCATTTGAGCGTTACGAACACGCGTTAACATGTCGGCAACGGTATCTTGCATACTCATTATAGTCGCTCCTTACCAGCTTGCTTTAACAACGCCTGGTACATCACCCTGCATTACTGTATCGCGTAATTTGTTACGGCTTAAACCGAACTTACGGAAGTAACCATGAGGACGACCAGTTAAACCACAGCGGTTACGAAGACGTACTGGAGATGCATTACGTGGTAATGCTTGTAACTTCATCATCGCTTCGAAACGTTCTTCATCAGATGCATTTACGTTTGCAATCGTTGCTTTTAATTCAGCACGTTTTGTAGCGTATTTAGCAACTGTCTTTTCGCGTTTCAATTCGCGATTAATCATACCTTTCTTAGCCATATCGACCTCTTATTTGAACGGGAAGCCGAATGCACGCATAAGCGCACGGCCTTCGTCATCGCTACGAGCAGTGGTCGTAATAGTGATATCTAAACCACGGATACGATCAATTTTGTCAAAATCGATTTCAGGGAAAACGATCTGCTCTTTTAAACCCATAGAGTAGTTACCACGACCATCAAATGATTTCGAAGAGAAACCACGGAAGTCACGGATACGCGGGATAGCGATCGAAATCAAACGATCCAAGAATTCGTACATTTGGTCGCCACGTAAAGTAACTTTACAACCAATTGGCCAACCATCACGGATTTTAAAACCAGCGATTGATTTACGTGCAAGTGTCACAACTGGTTTTTGACCAGCAATGAGTTGCATATCAGCAACAGCACCATCTAATAATTTCTTATCAGTTGCAGCTGCGCCTACACCCATGTTAAGAGTGATTTTCGTGATGCGAGGAATATCCATCACATTCTTAACGCCAAGTTCTTCTTGTAACTTCGCTTTAAGTTCGTCGTTATAACGTGCTTTAAGTCTGGCCATCGCCTATTCAACCTATTACTTCGCTACCGCCACTGATTCACCATTTGATTTATAAACACGAGTTTTCGCGCCATCAATCACTTGGTAACCAATACGGTCAGCCTTTTGGGTTGTAGCATTAAAAATTGCCACGTTTGAAATATGAAGCGTTGCCTCTTGAGTAACGATACCGCCTTCAGCGCCAGTTACACGGTTTGGCTTTTGATGCTTCTTCACTAAGTTAAGACCTTCGACCTTAACTCGATCTTCAGAAACAGACAAAACAACACCTTGTTTGCCTTTTTCTTTACCTGCGATCACAATTACTTGATCGCCTTTTTTAATCTTAGCCATGATTGCCTCTTATAAAACTTCAGGAGCCAATGAAATGATTTTCATGAACTGTTCAGTACGAAGTTCACGAGTCACTGGTCCGAAGATACGAGTCGCAATCGGAGCCTTGTTGTTGTTCAAAATAACAGCTGCGTTATCATCGAAACGAATAACAGAACCATCTGGACGACGGATGCCGAATTTTGTACGTACAACTACAGCATTCATCACGTCACCTTTTTTAACACGTGCGCGCGGAATTGCTTCTTTTACAGTAACTTTAATAATATCGCCAACTGAAGCATAACGACGGTGTGAACCACCAAGTACTTTAATACATTGTACGCGGCGTGCACCACTGTTGTCTGCTACGTCGAGCATACTTTCGGTTTGAATCATTGCCCTACTCCAAAACCGAGCATCACCGGTCGCAATTTCGAAAGGCTCAAAGAGTACTCGAAATTGTCCGATGATGCAACAAGAACGTCTAATTACTCAGCAGCTGCTTCAACAACTTCCACTAAAGTCCAAGCTTTAGTTTTAGAAATTGGGCGGCTTTCTTTGATGGTCACTAAGTCGCCAGTTTTAGCAACATTGTTCTCATCATGAGCGTGTAATTTAGTTGAACGGCGGATTGATTTGCCGTACAACGGGTGTTGAACGCGGCGTTCAATAAGCACAACAATAGACTTGTCCATTTTGTCACTTACAACTTTGCCGGTTAACGTGCGGACTGTTTTTTCACTCATTGTCCGTTCCCCTGTTTTTCGGTAAGGAGTGTCTTGATACGAGCAATTGTCTTACGAGCAATTTGCACTTCATGCGATTTGCCTAATTGACCAGTTGCTTTCGCCATACGAAGACGGAATTGGTTAAGCTGTTGCTCATCAAGCAAAGCTTTCAACTCTTCTACCGACTTTTCACGTAGATCTTTAATTTTCATTACATCACCGTCCGAGTCACGATAGTGGTTTTAAACGGGAGTTTAGCTGCAGCTAAAGCAAAAGCTTCACGCGCTAACTCATCGCTAACACCTTCAATTTCGTACAGGATCTTACCTGGCTGGATCTGACAAACCCAGTATTCCACGCTACCTTTACCTTTACCCATACGAACTTCTAATGGTTTTTCGGTAATTGGTTTGTCTGGGAATACGCGGATGAAGATTTTACCACCACGTTTAATACGACGGCTAATGGTACGACGTGCAGCTTCAATCTGACGCGCAGTCATACGACCACGTTCAGTTGCTTTAATTGCAATCGAACCAAATGATACTGTACTACCACGATGCGCTAGACCAGTGTTACGGCCTTTGTGCACTTTACGGAATTTGGTACGTTTAGGTTGCAACATGGATTATTCTCCCTTGTCAGCAGCACGGTCACCGCGACGACCACGACGCTCTTGACCTTCACCACGACCACGACCGCGTTTAGCTGGACGCTCTTCAGCAGGAGCAGGGTTCATGACTTGTTTCATGCCACCTAAAATCTCGCCACGGAAAATCCAAACTTTAACACCGATCGTACCGTATGTTGTTTCTGCACGCATAGTAGCATAGTCGATGTCAGCACGAAGTGTATGCAAAGGTACACGACCTTCACGATACCACTCAGTACGAGCGATCTCTGCACCACCTAAACGGCCAGAAACTTCAACTTTGATACCTTTAGCGCCAGCACGCATTGTGTTTTGAACCGCACGCTTCATAGCACGACGGAACATAACACGCTTTTCTAATTGAGAAGCAATTGCTTCAGCAACTAAACGTGCGTCCAAGTCAGGGCGATCAATTTCATTGATGCTAACTTGAGCTGGAACACCCATAATGTTGGTGAGTTCGCGCTGTAATTTCTCAATATCTTCGCCTTTCTTACCGATCACGATACCAGGACGAGCAGTGCTAATTGTTACTTTAGCAGCGCCTGTAGGACGTTCGATAAGAATATTGCTGACCATCGCATTCTTAAGTTTTTTAAGCAAAAACTCACGAACTTGAAGATCTTTAAGCAAGTATTCAGCGTATTGTTTCGGACTCGCATACCAGTTAGCGTTATGACGTTTCACAACACCTAGGCGGATACCGATTGGATGAACCTTCTGACCCATATCAAACCCCTACCTTAACGGTGATGTGACAAGTACGCTTAGTAATACGATCTGCACGGCCTTTAGCACGTGGCATGATACGTTTAAGGCTCATGCCTTCATCAACGTAAATCGTAGTTACTTTAAGGTCATCAACATCTAAGCTGTTGTTATGTTCAGCATTCGCGATTGCAGATTCAAGTGCTTTTTTAACGAGCACAGCTGCTTTCTTGTTGCTGAAGTTCAAAATGTCTATCGCACGTGCAACCGACTTACCACGGATCAAATCAGCAACTAAACGTGCTTTTTGTGCCGAGATAGCGGCACCGCGTAATTTAGCAGTTACTTCCATCATAGCACCTATTAACGTTTAGACTTCTTATCAACACCGTGACCACGATAGGTACGAGTTGGCGCGAATTCACCCAATTTATGACCAACCATGTGTTCAGTAACAATTACTGGAACGTGGTTACGGCCATTGTGAACAGAAATTGTTAAACCAACAAAGTCTGGAAGGATCATTGAACGACGTGACCATGTTTTGATCGGCTTACGGTTGTTAGCAGCAATCGCAGCTTCAACCTTAGCGAACAAATGCGCGTCGACGAATGGACCTTTTTTTAATGAACGAGGCATTATTCAGATTCCCTTACTTGACGCGACGGTCGCGAATAATCATCTTAGTCGTACGCTTATTGGTACGTGTCTTGTACCCTTTCGCTTTTTGACCCCATGGACTTACAGGTTGAATACCTTTACTACGTCCTTCACCACCACCATGCGGGTGATCTACCGGGTTCATCGCCATACCACGAACGGTAGGACGAATACCACGCCAGCGCGCAGCACCAGCTTTACCCAATGAACGAAGGTTGCTTTCTTGGTTAGAAACTTCACCAATTACAGCACGACATTCAACGTGTACTTTACGCATTTCACCAGAACGTAAACGAACGATAGCGTAAGAACCATCACGACCCAACAATTGAACTGAAGTACCAGCAGAACGTGCTAATTGAGCACCTTTACCGATTTTAAGTTCAAGGTTGTGAAGCGTAGAACCGATTGGCATATTGCGAAGTGGCAAGCAGTTACCTGGACGAATTGGAGCATCATTACCAGATTGTACTTTATCACCAGCACGTAAGCCTTTAGGTGCAATGATGTAACGACGTTCACCATCAGCATATTTCAATAAAGCAATATGAGCTGTACGGTTAGGATCGTATTCGATGCGCTCTACAGTCGCTGGAATACCATCTTTGTTACGTTTAAAGTCAACAATACGGTAGTTTTGCTTATGACCACCACCCACGTGACGTGTAGTGATGTGACCATTGTTATTACGACCACCAGTACGTTTTTTAGCTTCTACCAACGGTGCATAAGGAGCGCCTTTGTGAAGATGGTCATGAACCACTTTCTCTACAAAGCGACGTCCTGGAGACGTTGGCTTACATTTTTGAATTGGCATAATTTTCGTCCTTATTCCGCTGCATTTTCAGCGGTATCGCCCAAGTCAGCCATTTCTACATCTTGGCCAGCTTTCAGGGTGACGTATGCTTTTTTCACATCAGAACGACGTCCTAATGATTTACCAAAGCGTTTTGTTTTACCTTTAGTGATTGTTGTATTAATTTTAACAACTTCAACACCAAAGAGCTGCTCAACTGCTTTTTTGATTTCAAGTTTGTTTGCATTTAATGCAACTTTGAACACTTGAACACCAGCAGTATCACCTAAAACTTGTGCTTTTTCTGAGAATACTGGTCCTAATAGGACTTGATAGATACGTTCGTTGTTCATCCGAGTTCTACCTCAATTTTCTTAGCAGCAGCTACAGACATTACAACTTTATCAAATGCAATCAAGCTAACTGGATCAATTGCAGTTGCATCTACCACATCAACGTGTGGAAGGTTGCGAGCTGCGAGATACAAGTTCTCATCTACAGCATCTGTAATGATCAATGCACGAGTTGCATTCAAGTCTGTAAGTTTTGCAAGCAATTCTTTAGTTTTTGGAGCTGCAACAGCAAACTCTTCAACTAATACAAGACGATCTTGGCGAACAAGTTCAGCTAAGATACATTGCATTGCACCGCGATACATCTTACGGTTTACTTTTTGAGACCAATCTTGTGGGCGAGCAGCAAAAGTTTTACCACCACCAACCCAGATAGGGCTACGAATAGAACCCGCACGAGCGCGACCAGTACCTTTTTGACGGAATGGTTTTTTACCACCGCCAGAAACGTCTGCACGTGATTTCTGAGCTTTCGAACCTTGACGACCACCAGCTAAGTAAGCTGTAACAACTTGGTGTACAAGCGCTTCGTTAAACTCACGTCCGAAAGCAACTTCAGACAATTCAACAGCAGAGCCGGAAACAGTTTTTAAATTCACAGTATTTCCCCTCAGGCCTTGATGGTAGGACGTACAATAACGTCACCATTCGTTGCACCAGGAACAGCACCTTTAACAACTAAAACAGAACGTTCAGCGTCAATAGATACAATTTCAAGACCTTGAACTGTTACGCGTTCATCACCTAAGTGACCAGCCATTTTCTTGCCTTTGAACACGCGACCAGGAGTCTGGTTTTGACCTGTAGAACCTAATACACGGTGAGATACAGAGTTACCATGAGTAGCATCTTGCGTACGGAAATTCCAACGCTTAACACCACCTTGGAAGCCTTTACCTTTTGATTGACCAGTTACGTCAACAATTTGACCAACTGTGAACAAATCAACACCGATAGAAGCACCAACTTCACGACCATCAAGCTCTGCTTCAGTAACACGGAACTCTTTAACTAAACGACCAGCAGCAACACCAGCTTTCGCATAGTGACCTTTCTGAGCATTAGTTACGCGCGATTCGCGACGTTCACCAGTAGTTACTTGAATTGCTTGATAACCATCAGTTTCAAGTGTTTTGATTTGCGTAATGCGGTTTGGATCGACTTCGATAACTGTAACAGGTACAGATACACCGGCATCTGTAAAGATGCGAGTCATACCACATTTGCGACCGACTAAACCAATAGCCATGTGCATAAACCTCTAAAAAAGCGGCCTAATTAACTAAACGTTAATCAACCGAAAGCCTTAACCCAAAGCGATCTGAACATCAACACCAGCAGCAAGATCTAATTTCATCAATGCATCAACAGTTTTATCTGTAGGTTGAACGATATCGATCAAGCGTTTGTAAGTGCGGATTTCGTACTGATCACGAGCGTCTTTGTTGACGTGTGGTGAAGTAAGAACGTTGAAGCGTTCGATGCGAGTAGGCATCGGAATTGGACCACACACTTGTGCGCCAGTACGCTTAGCGGTTTCTACGATCTCTTGAGCAGATTGATCAATCAGACGATGATCAAAAGACTTCAAACGGATACGAATTCTCTGGTTAGACATACCAGTAAACTCCAAGCCAAATATATAAAGAATCACCCATGACGCACCTCACCTTATTGGTAAGTGTCAAGGGCAGTGAAAATCACTAAGGTCATGATCGATGCCACGACTGTCATGCATTTACTACTTTCTTCGTAGCAAACGCCCTCCATTTGAGGGTCGCCCATTATAACGATTGTTTAAGTCTTATGCAATTCTTCTTTTATTTTTTTAGATTTTAGCGGAGCTAAGCATTGACGACATATTCTATTGCCCGATTCAACAATTGATTGCCTTGTTCAAATCTACTTTTAATGGATTTTTTTAACTCAGCAATCGACTGGACATATTCCCCATTAAATACAGCCGTATCTTCTTCATTATCAATTAACAATTGCAAAGCATGTGGGGTCATCTCAGGGTGAAACTGAAAGCCAAGCACATTACGCCCAATTTGGTACATTTGGTTTTGACAGACCTTATTTTCTGCTAAACGGACGCCGCCACGGGGAATCTCAAAAGTCTCACTGTGCCATTGCATAATATTAAGCTTATCAGGGATTTGAAAATAATTTTCAGGGACATGTGAAACTCTACCCACATCCATCCACCCCAATTCTTGATGTTGATTTCGACTGACAGCCGCCCCTAATGCATTGGCAATCAACTGTCCACCTAGACATAAACCAATCGCAGGTTTGCCCGCAGCCAAATAACGTCTCAACCATCTTTTTTCTAATTTTAACCACGGATAATTTGCTTCATCATTCACACTCATTGTCCCTCCCATAATAATGAGTAAATCAACCTCATCAACATGTGGAAGTGCTTCCAATTCAAGTGACAAATCAACAGGTAAAGCAAAAAATTCTGTAGCAGTAATTTTTGCTTTATGTGATTTTAAAAAGCCATGACAACTTCCAAATCCTTCACCAGCAATGTGCTGAAAATAATGCACTCTTAAATGCGACTTCATTCGCGTTAACCTATTATCGTTAGAATGATAATAAGTCTTAGCAAAAATAAAGCCAGTTTTAGAGGAAAGCTTTGATCTGTAACGATTCTGTACAAAATATGCAAATTACTAGCAGGATTTCATATTTTCTCTTAACCTAAATCATTCTATTGATTTAATTTCGCCCCATGACTAAACATAATTGTCCACAAACTGCACTGATTCATGCACCACGCCAAGCCCCTCAATACATAGAAACGATACAACCTCCCCTATTTCGTGCATCAACGATTATTTTTAAAACAACAGCGCACCTTTTTGATCGCCACTGGACTGACCCTTATGATTATAGTTATGGCACACACGGTACACCGACGACGTTTACATTAGGAGATAATATTGCTCGAATTGAAGGTGGAAATTATTGTTTACTTGCACCTAGTGGCTTATCTGCAATCAATTTAGTAAATAGTACTTTTTTAAGCTCAGGGGATGAAGTTTGGGTTGCAGACAATATTTATGGCCCAAATCTGGAACACTTAAAGAATCTGCAAGACCGCTACGGCATTCACGTCAAAATCTACAACCCAATTGATGCAAATAGCTTTCAACCGACTGAAAAAGCTAAATTAATTTGGCTGGAGGCGGCAGGTTCTGTCACCTTAGAATTTCCCGACCTCAAAAATCTGGTTAAAAAAGCTCAGCAAGCGAATGTTCTCACTGCATTGGATAATACATGGGGTGCAGGGCTGGCTTTTAATGCATTTGATTTTTCAGATGAGCATTTGTCTGTGGACATCACTATACATGCACTCACCAAATACCCAAGCGGTGGTGGCGATATTTTAATGGGTTCAGTGGTTACACGAGATCCGCAATTACATCATAAACTGTACCGTATGCATGCAACCCAAGGGATCTGTGTTTCAGGCGATGATACCGCACAAATTCAACGTAGCTTGGCTCATATGCCACTTCGTTATGAACAACAATCTAACAGTGCAATAGCAGTGCTTGATTGGCTAAAGCAACAATCTCAATTTTGCCAAGTTTTACATCCAAGTGATGCCAACTCAGCAGGCCATTTATTTTGGCAGCAAGTCTGTGAAACAGGAAAAAGTGCAGGTTTAGTCAGTGTCATTTTCAAACCTGAATATGATCTCGCAGCGATTCGAAAATTCTGCGATAGCTTAAACTTATTTAAGTTGGGATTCAGTTGGGGCGGCCCTGTCAGCCTTGTTATGCTTTATGATTTAAAACAGATGCGAGAACTAGAAAATACACATTTACAACAAGGTTTATTGGTTCGCTTTTGCATAGGACTAGAACATCCAAACGATTTAATCCAAGATATTCAAAACGCACTAAAACAACTCGAATGAAATAAAGCATAGGTGAAAAATGAATACACCCATTATTATTGCAAAAAAAACCACAGATACAACGCAAGATATTGTTTTACATTCTCAATTTGCAAACCGCCACGGTTTAATTGCAGGTGCGACAGGCACAGGTAAAACAGTGACTCTGAAGGTATTAGCCGAAAGTTTCTCACGGCTGGGCGTACCTGTCTTTTTGGCAGATGCTAAAGGTGATGTCTCTAGTTTGGCTAAAGCAGGAAGTAGCAACCCCAAATTTGATGAGCGTTTAAAAAACTTACAACTTGAACCCATTCCATTTGCTGCTTCCCCTGTTATTTTTTGGGATTTATTTGGGCAACAAGGTCATCCTATTCGTACCACAATTTCAGAAATTGGTCCGTTACTTTTGGCACAAATGCTCAATCTGAATGACACACAAGAAGGCGTTCTTTCGGCCGTTTTCCGCGTTGCAGATGATCAAGGGCTTTTATTAATTGATTTCAAAGACCTTAAAGCCATGCTGACCTATGTCAGTGAAAATGCAGCCGAATTAAAAGCTGAATATGGTAACCTTTCTCCAGCTAGTCTTGGGGCGATTCAACGTAATTTATTGGCTTTAGGTGATCAAGGTGGAGAGCAATTTTTTGGTGAGCCTAGCCTGAATATTCTCGATTTTATTCAGACCGATACCAATGGTCATGGCTATATCAATATCTTAGCTGCCGACAAGTTGATGAATACCCCGAAGCTTTATGCCACATTCCTGTTATGGATGCTTTCTGAGCTATTTGAGCAGCTTCCAGAAGTTGGCGATATGGATAAGCCGAAACTGGTGTTCTTCTTCGATGAGGCTCATTTGTTATTTGATAATGCCAGTCCAGCCTTGCAACAGAAAATCGAACAGGTAGTTCGCCTGATTCGCTCTAAAGGTGTGGGGATTTATTTTATTACCCAAAATCCTCTGGATTTACCGGAAAGTGTCTTAGGGCAATTAGGCAACCGTGTGCAACATGCCTTACGTGCATTCACTCCAAAAGATCAAAAGGCGGTCAAAGCCGCAGCGGATACCTTTCGAGCCAATCCAGCATTCAAAGTTGATCAAGCGATTACAGAACTTGCTGTAGGTGAAGCATTAATTAGTTGTCTAGATGAGCAAGGGACACCGCAAATTGTGGAGCGGGGTTGGGTCATGCCACCTTACTCTTCATTTACGCCAATCACGCCAGAAGAACGCCAAATTATTATTTCGCAAAGTATTGTTGCAGGTGTTTATGATCAAGCTGTGGATCGTGATAGTGCTTATGAAATGCTGCAAAAGAAAGTGCTACAACAGTCTCAACAAAAACAGGCAGATGAATTAGAAAAGCAGCAAAGCAAAGAACAAGATGCTTTAGCCAAACAACAGGCGAAAGAACAAGAACGCTTTGCGAAAGAGCAACAAAAAGCCGCAGAGAAAGCACAACGAGATCGCGAAAAACTCACCCAAGATATTGTGGGAACTTTTGCAAAAAGTGCGGCTCGTAGCTTAGGCGGCTCTACAGGTCAAAAGATCGTTCGCGGTTTACTTGGCTCATTATTTGGCAAATAAAAATCTTTATTATGTTAAAAATCAGGGGATAATCATTTATCCCCTATTTTTTTTATGGTTTAATCAAAACTGATCTTGCAAATAAATTTTATAAGGTATATTTTAAATATATCTTATAAATGATAGCCAAGAGAGATCACCCATGACTCCGCAGCAAATTGACCTTGTAAAAGCAACTGTACCTGTACTCCGTGAAAATGGTGTGGCACTCACGGGTTACTTTTACAACCGTATGTTAGGTAATAACCCCGAACTAAAAGAAACCTTCAATATGGGACATCAACGTAGTGGTGCACAAGCACAAGCACTTGCGGGTGCTGTACTAGCTTATGCGGAAAATATTGAAGATCCTTCTGTACTTTTACCTGTGGTCGAATTGATTGCACACAAACATGTGAGCTTGAATATTCAATCACCTGATTACAGTATTGTGGGTGAGAACCTACTGCACTCTATCAGTGAAGTACTGAATATCTCGATGGAAGATCCATTGATTGGTGCATGGGCTGCCGCTTATGGTCAATTAGCTGACTTATTTATTAGCACTGAAAAAGCCATTTATGATCAACATCAACAAACCAAAGGCAGTTGGTTAGGTTGGCGTAATTTCAAAATTGCCAAGAAAGTAGTTGAGAGTGATGAGATCACTTCATTCTATCTAGCACCTGTAGATGGCGGTGAGTTACCAAAATATGAAGCAGGTCAATATATTTCGGTTCGCGTGTTTGTACCTGAACTCAATTTAAGACAACCACGTCAATACACACTATCAACAAGTCCTCAAGCAGATTACTTACGTATTTCAGTCAAACGTGAGGATGAAAAAGGTGAGTTAGCAGGTGGTTGGGTATCTAGTACATTGCATAGCTTAGCTGAGGGTTCAGAAATTGAGGTGTCTGCACCAACAGGTAACTTCTACCTGATTGATAGCAAAAAACGTAATGTGTTTATCAGTGGTGGTGTAGGTTTAACGCCAATGATTGCCATGCTGAATCAATTGGTGACTTTAGATATGCCGCAACCTGTGAGCTTTATTCATGCTTGCCGCAGCAGCCAAGTGCATGCCATGAAAAAGCATATCCATGAACTAAAAGCAAAATATCCACGCCTGAGCACATTTACTGCCTATGAGTTCCCACATGAAAGTGATGTGCTAGGTGAAGATTATGACGTTGCTGGCCGTCTGGATTTAGCAGCGATGGATGCCGCTTTACTGCCAATCAATGCAGATTACTATCTCTGTGGTCCAATGCCATTTATGGCAGAGCAACATAAAGCTTTAGTTGCTCGTGGCATCCCTGCTGAAAATATTCATAGCGAAGCATTCGGTACGGGTGGCGTAAAACTCAGCTAATCGGCGCTGCGTTTTGCATAGGGCTAGTCCATGTTAGACTAGCCCTTTCTGTTTAAAGCAATAGATTGAGTGAAAACCCATGCAACTCAATAAGTTTACTGATTATGCACTCAGAATCTTAATGTATGTCGCTCGTCCGAGTGATGTACCGTATACGATTGCAGATATTGCACGGGACTTGCATGTATCCCAAAACCATTTAGTGAAAATCGTTCACTTCATGGGAAAACAGCATTGGATTGTAACGATTCGCGGCAAAGGCGGTGGACTTCGTTTAAATCCAGAAGCCAAAAGTTTAAAACTAGGTGAAATTGTTCGTATCCTACAAGGCAATCATCAAATCGTAGAATGTAATACGCCACCTTGTGTTTTACGCTCTCATTGCGGACTGAAAAGTATTTTGGATCAAGCTTTAGAATGTTTTTATCAAAGCCTAGATCAATATACACTTGGAGAAGTGGTGCAATATGGCATTCTTCCCTCTTCTACAAATTCAAATATTGATTTTTTACAACTCGTTCAAAAAGCCTAAACATCAAGATTCGCACGAATCTCTCACATCCTTTATAATAGTCGTTGCTATTTCAATTCAAAAAGTAAGCTTCTATGCGTCGTAGTGAAAAATCGAAAGACACCAAAGCCAAACTCGCACCTAAACAAAAAATCAGTTATGAAAAAAAGACTGATCCTGCTGTAACCGCGTATGCAGTGCAGTCTTTGACTTGGTTACGCCAAGCTGAATTTTTGATGAGTGCACCTAAACTGGATTTGTGCGTAGAAGATACAGGTTATGAAATCGCATTTGCAGGTCGTTCCAATGCAGGAAAATCGAGTGCAATTAATGCTTTAACCAATCAAAAGCAGTTGGCGCGTGCCTCTAAAAGACCTGGCCGTACCCAGATGATCAACTTTTTTAGCTTAGGTAATCCAGATCAACGTTTGGTCGATTTACCAGGTTATGGTTATGCGGCTGTACCTGAAGCCATGAAAATCGTATGGCAGAAAGAACTTGAGAACTATCTAATCCATCGTAAAAGCTTACAAGGCTTAGTACTGTTAATGGACATCCGCCATCCATTACAACATTTTGACTTAATGATGCTGGAATGGGCACATTCACGCCATTTGTTTGTGCATATCCTGCTTACTAAAGCCGACAAATTAAACCGTGGCCCTGCCAATAAAGTACTATTAGAAATTAAGCAGCAGTTGAAGAAAATGAAACTTGATTTCTCGATTCAATTATTCTCTTCACTCAATCGAATTGGTTTAGAAGAATTGGCAAGCGTCATGGGTGGCCGTTTAAATTTCACACTTGATCAACCAGCAGAATTTGACCTTGATCAGATCCCAGAAGCTTCAGAAGTAGACGTCGAAGAATAAATAATGCATTTTATGCAACTTGATGCATTAAATAATTTCTAATTGTCCCGAATTGCTAAACACAAACACTAGGTAGTTTTCATATACTGCTTAGTGTTGGTTCATTGCACTATCGATTAGGACTAAACGATGAAATTACTATCATTTATGAAGAATAAAGTGCTTGGTTCTTCGATTGACTATAAAATTCTCCCACGCAAAGTGAAGTTTGACTGGAAAAAAACACCAGTGGATTGGATTCCAAACCAGCCTTATGCCAGTTATTTTATTAATGAAATTAACAATATTTTGCCTGCTGGTGAGTTTTGGTTCTGCCGCTTATACAACAAAGTTCTTCCAGAAATTACTGATGAAAAATTAAAACAAGACGTTCAAGCATTTATTCGCCAAGAAGCGATGCATGCGGTTGCACATACGTCTGCGAACAAAGAATATCTTAGCCAACGTAATATTGATATTCAGCGTAATCTCGATATTATGGATTTCTTATTTAACAAAGCTTTAGCTGATAAACCTTTTGGTAAAGAAGTTCCTAAAATACTTGACCATCAATGGGATTTGTTCCGTCTAGGCATCATTGCAACAGTTGAACACATGACTTGTGTATTGGGTAAATACGCACTGTATAACAAACGTTGGGAAGAGCTCGGTGCCGATCCTGAAATGATTGATCTGATTAAATGGCATGGTTCTGAAGAAATCGAACATCGTACCGTTGCCTTTGATCTATATCGTCATTTAGGTGGTGGTTATATTGCACGTTATTACATGAGTGTCGCTGTAATCGTGGGTGTACTTGGTTTATGGGTTGATGGCGCGGCACATATCATGAGTCAGGACCCACGTTTTGCCGACAAAAAACCAAGTCCGTTTAAACCATGGGTCTGGATGGAATGGTATAAAATTGGTCGTCAAGATAATCGGGTTTTACCAAATCCAATTTGGTTAGTCGCCCAACAAATTGACTATCTCATGCCTTGGTATGATCCTGTGAAAGAAGGTAATACTCAAGATGCGGTGAATTATTTAAATAATTCACCGGCAGCAAAACGCGCTTTACAACAAGCTGCATAAGCATTTCAATAAAAAAGCAGGAGTCTTCCCTGCTTTTTTATTTCTTAAATCGCATCAACTTGATTCAATTTCTGCTTGCTTAGCATAACGATCAACAACAACGCTGATCATCATATCCCCCTGTACATTCACTACTGTTCGTACAGTATCTAATACTCGATCAATCGGTAATAAAATCGCAATCGCTTCCGCAGGCAAACCAACTGATTGTAAAACCATAATCATGGTCACCATACCTGCGCTGGGAATACCTGGTGCTCCCAATGAAGCAATCATGGCAGTTAAACATACAATAATTTGCTGTGTTAGGCTCAAGTCCAAGCCCATCAAATTTGCAATAAATAAAGCGGCGGCTGCCTCATAAAGTGCAGTACCATCCATATTTAATTGTGTTCCTAAAGGAATCACAAATCCTGCCGTCTGTGGTCGTACACCTAAATTTTCTTGTGCACATTTCATACTGAGTGGCATCGTCGCGGAACTTGAACTGGTCGCAAATGCAGTGACCAAAGCAGTACGTGCACCTTTAAAGAAAGTGATTGGATTCATTTTGCCAAAAATCCAAAGTAATGCCGGCAAAACAACAGCACCGTGGAAAATCGTTGTTCCTGTGACAACCACTGCGAATTCCACTAAACGACTTAATACGGAAAGATCTTCGGTCGCGATCAATTTAGCCAGCAGCGCAAAAATACCGATTGGCGCTAGCTTCATCACCCAACCCACAAGCATCATCATCATAACAAAGAATTGTTGGCAGGTATTGCGAACCAAGCTAAAGCTTTCACCCCCTTTGACTAATGCGACTCCAAGGAATAACGCAAAAACCACAACTGCAAGTACATTACCCTCACTCAATGCTTTAAAAGGATTAATCAAGGTATTTTGGATAAAACTGGTCAGAAAACTTGAAGGCGTCAGCGTATCTGGTGTCTGATGGTTTTGCATGGCTTCTTGGAAGATTTGAATATCTACGCCTTTGCCTACTTCAAATAGATGTGCACAACTGATTCCTAAAATCAAAGCTAAGGTTGTTGTCGTGAGACAGCTCAATGCTGTAATTTTCCAAACTCGTCCAAATTGTCCGCCTGCCTGTAAGTTGGAAACGCCAACCACAATTGAACTAAAGATCAGGGGAATGAGCAGCATTTTCAACAAGCCAATGAAAATGCTGCTTAAAATCCCCAACCCATACAAACTATGTTCAGCAAAACTAGTCTGCGGATACAAAGTTAAGAAGAACCCATATATAACACCCAGTACGGCTGCGATTAGAATTTGTGTATTTAAATTCATGCTGATTAATAAAATATTTTAGCTTATGGATACTATGGCACGCTCATATTGAAGAATCGAGCAATTTTTTCTCACAACCTTATGACAAAAAAGCCATCTAAACGATGGCTTTAATTTGAGTTTTTCAGCTCTAATTTACTGGGTTTCAATTTCTCTCAATCGAATTAACCCCTCTTGTACAGTGCTACATACCAGCTGACCATTCTGCCACATGCGTCCAAAATTAAGACCACGTGAACTAGCACTAATCGTTGCTTCCATATCGTAAAGCATCCAATCATCAGCACGTAACGGGCGATGGAAGTAAATGGTATGATCAATGCTTGCACATTGTAAATTTGGCGAAATCCAAGATAACCCGTGTGGACGCAGTGCGGTGGTCATCAAAGTAAAGTCTGAATAAAATGCAACGATGGCTTGATGTAATGACACGTCATCAACATTTTCTGCAATACGATCATGGGTACGAATGTAGTGCGCATAATATGGTGCTTCAGGCTGCGGCTGAAAAGGATTAACTGGTCGAGTTGGTCTGATTTCCACATGACGTTCGCGCATAAAACTGGTACGTGCATTTTCTGGAACGAAATTGAGCATACTTTCTTTTAATTCTTTCTCAGACTTCAGCTCTTCAGGACTCGGATACTCTGGTTCTTTATGTTGATAATTTAAGCCTTCTTCTTGATTGGCAAAAGATACCATCGCCGAAAAAATTGTACGTCCATGTTGGATCGCACGCACTTGTCGACTTGCAAAACTTTTACCATCTCGCAATGGATCAACTTCATAAATGATCGGTGCATCGACATCACCACCATATAAAAAATAAGCATGCAACGAATGTGCTGGACGATCTGTAGTATAGGATGCGGCCCTTAACGCCTGCCCTAGCACCTGCCCACCAAATACCCGTTTACCGACCAGATTGCGGCTGTTGCCCCGAAAGATATGTTCTTCAATCCGTTCCAGCGTCAATAATTCAACGAGTTCTTGAGTCAAAGCATTCATGTAACCACCTTCCAACACCAATGAGGAGAAATCAACCCAGGCATAAGGACAGTTATAGTGCCACAATAAAACACTGTTTCTAGCTCATGCACAGGGCAAAGTCAGGACAATTCAGATCAATCGTTATGAGCAGCCTGACTTGATTGTGCCATAAATTCCCATAAATATACTCAGGATAAAATGATTTGTCCGTCACGTTATTCTTATTTATAACCGCTAAAAATACGATTTTTAACGATAAAATCTACCAAATACGCTATATTTTGTCAGAAAATAACATATCGTTTTATGTCAGAATAACGCAGAATGTCGTGCTCATCATGGCTTACTGTCAGGATTATGATTTAGGAGTCTGTAATGTCCAAGACTGGATTTGGTCAAATGTATCGCCAACTTTCGAGTAAGTTACTTGACCTTGTGGTCACCCCACATGTTCTTGGTGAAGTTCCTACAGAATCCACCGCAGTAGAGCAAGAGAAACAGGATTCAAACAAGCTGGTCTGCTATGTTTTACAAAATTATTCACGTAGTAACGCACTGGTTGTAGATGGTGAAACGCGTCGCCTTCATCTAAAGCCAGCTTTGGATGCCATGAGTTTTGGAACTTATCATGAAAAAAACTCGATTCTATTTTTACATCAGAATGAAAATAACTTTTTTAATACTCAAACATATCCCCCACGCCTTCTACAGTTGATCGAAGCATTAGAACAAAATCAAGAAGTAGATGTTCAATTAGTTCCCGTTACAATACTTTGGGGACGCTCACCTGATAAAGAAGATTCATGGTTTAAATTATTATTTTCTGATACTTGGGCAACACCAGGTACTGTTAAGCAACTCATGAATATTGGCTTACATGGGCGTGATTCATATTTAGAATTCCATGAACCTCAATCTCTACGTGAATTGGTAGATTATGCCAAGAGACATCATCCAAACATCTCTCCTGCCACGTATATCGCAAGTTCACTAGATGGCTACCTAGACCAGCAACGCGAAGTGGTACTTGGGCCTGACTTGTCAGACCGCCGCAACGTGATGCAGTCTATCATTAAGGCACCCGATGTACAGGATGCCATTCGCCGTGAAAGCATTCAGCATAAAATCAGCATGCTTGAGGCAGAACGCCGCGCAATTGGCTATGTCAATGAAATCGTTTCTGATTATTCAGCGTCAGCAGTACGCTTCGCAGATATGGCTTTAACACGATTATGGACACAACTGTATGACGGCGTTGAAGTTCATAATTTCAGTACAGTTCGCGAACTTGCGAAAGACTATGAGATTATTTACACACCCTGCCACCGTAGCCATATTGACTATTTATTACTGTCTTATGTGATTTACAAACGTGGCTTGATGATTCCATATATTGCTGCGGGTGATAACCTAAACTTACCCTTTGTAGGTCAGTTATTACGTGGAGGTGGTGCATTTTTCATACGCCGATCTTTCCGCGGAAATGCACTATATACATCTGTATTCAAAGAATATTTATACAGCATTCTATCACGCAATACGCCTATCGAGTACTTCATTGAAGGTGGTCGTTCACGTACTGGTCGCTTGCTACCACCGAAGACAGGCATGCTTGCAATGACCGTACATGGTCATTTACGCGGTCGCGCCAAGCCAATTGTTTTTGTTCCAACATATATCGGCTACGAACGCCTGATGGAAGGTTCAACTTATGTCGGTGAGATGCAGGGTAAGCCAAAAGAAGCAGAATCAATTTTTGGCATCGTCAAAACTTTACGTAAAATTGAAAGAATTTTTGGCAAGGTACACGTTAACTTTGGTGAACCTGTTTTCCTCGATGATATTTTAAAGCAGCATAATGCGGATAAAATTCAAATCGAAAAAAATGATGCGCCAATTCCAGCTGAAGTATCAAATGTTGTTTCAAGCTCAGCTAATGTTATTTTAGAAAATATTAATCGCGCAGTGGTCATCAACCCTGTTTCATTATTATCTTTGATCTTATTAGCAACACCAAAACATACATTAGATGAAGAGATCTGTGCGAAACAACTTGATATTTATCGTGATTTAGCGACTCAACAACCGTATGACGAACGCACACAAGTCACTTCTTTATCAGGTAAAGAAATCATTGCTTATGGTTTAAAGCTCAAACTAATCAAACGTGTGCAGCATGTTCTAGGTGATATTATTGCCATAGAAGACAATCAAGCCGTTTTATTAACCTATTTCCGTAATAACATCTTGCATGCTTTTGTCTTACCATCACTGGTTGCATCATTGGTTGAACATAACGGTAAGATTAATAAAACAGATTTAAGCAATGTGATTCGTACATTATATCCATTCTTAAAAGCTGAATTATTCATGAAGTGGAAAGCTTCTGAATTGCAACAGCACATTGATAACTATATCAACGCACTTGTTAAAATTGGTCTAATTTTCCAAGATCATGATGGCAACTTATTTAGCCCAACACCAAACAGTGAAGAACATCAGAAACTTTTGACTTTAGGCATGCCAGTTAAACAAAGCTTAGAGCGTTATTACATGACGCTTGCACTGATCACCCAACGTGGTTCTGGCAATATCTCCACCAAACAGGTTGAGGAGCTGAGTCACTTATTGGGTCAACGTCTGTCTGTGCTGTATGAATTTAACTCACCAGAGTTCTTTGACAAGGCACTGTTCCAAAGCTTTATTAAGGTGCTAACTCAGCAGAATTATATTCGCAACAATGAACAGGGCTTCATTGAATATGATGACAACTTTAGTGAGATGGCGGCAGGTGCTCAATTGGTGCTGGATGAGGCGACCTTGCAGATGTTGCAGCACATTACAACATTTACAGATAAAGAACTTGCAACCGCTTTAGAAGCAATGGCTTCTCAACAGGCAAAACGTCGTTTAAAACGCAAGAAAGCTTAATGTTTCGGTATTCACTTTTGATGGGTTAGTCAAAAAAATTGGCTAACCCAATTTATTTGCGGCATTCTAAATATTTCGGATCATCTAGACATCTGAGTCGTTTGATTAGCTCGACAAAATAGGCATCGTAGTAACCTGAATCCACATAACGATTACGAATCTTAGCAACCAGCGCCTCATAGCCCTGCTTTTCATAACCCGAAATATCAGCCCAATAATACGCTGGTAAATGATTTTCCCATTGCATTGCCTGAGCGGCCAAAAGATTACTATTTTTTACAAACCAACTTCGGATTTGGTGACCAAAACCAGTGGGATAAGCTTGAGGTCGAATCACAATATTAATTGCGAAATACGCGACTGGAAAATTGACAACTTGGGTCGATTCTCCAAATTCCTTTTTCAAGTTATAAGGTAATACACCATACGCAGGCGCAGCCAAAATATCGATCTTCTTTTGCTTGAAAGAATCAACTGCCGTAGTAAAATCCACATAAACAGGTTTTGCCGATACACTTTGTACCAATGCCAATTGAGGCGGATTATTTTCCAGAATACCAATGGTCTTATTCTTTAATTGTGAAACTTTCCTGATCTGCTGAGTATTCATGGTCATATATGCCGTGCCAATTGGAATCATGCCTAGCACTTCATAATTTTGATCTAGCATACGTTTTTCGACATTTGGATTGGTCAATAACTGCAACAACATACGTGCAACACGATTGTTTGAAATCAAACCAATTCCACTGGTACTTCCCATAAAATGGTTGTAACGATAGGTATGAAAATTAGATGCCACTAAACCTGAACATTTATTTTGATCAAATGCCTGAATCGCATTTTTTTCATCCTTAAAAGTATCAAACTTTAACTGAGTTTTATGTTGAAGTGCATAGAGACGAATATCTTGTAAACGACGACTAATATCGCCCTGAGTGCCCAATGGATCAAACACACACCATGTTTGTGCGCCCGCCCAACTTGTTGTTGCTACCAACCCCAGCATCATCGTAAAAATTATTTTTCTCATATCCACCCCTTAATGCCTCATCACAAACCATGTGCACAACTCAGGCAGTTCCTTTACGGAGTCTGTTGGTATTTTATCATCAAAATCTATACCAACTATTCAAATTGTCTTGCAGTTTAATCTAATTATTTTTCATTATCATGTACCGACAACAGCGTCTGATAGTCATTAAAGCAAATCTGATGTTCAAATTTAAATCCCGTTTGTGGCAATCGAGTTGCATAAATTCGCTTCCCAGTTACTTGCTCAGACAAAAGTTGCAACTGAGGCAAGTTTAAATATTGTTGAAACCAACTTAATATTTCATGCATGGGTAAAGGATTGTTATTACTGATGATATAACTTGATTCAACAACATCTATAACAGCTAATAATGCTAAAAACTTGGCTAAATCATCGATATGAATTCGATTACTAAAATGTATCGTTGGATAAGTCAGTGTTTGTTCAGCAAGCTTTTTTAAACGAGCAATTGAGGTCCCATAAATTCCTGCTGGTCGGACAATAATGCTCTGATGTGGATAATGTGATTGCCACAACAACTCCATCTTCCGAAGCAGATGTCCCTGCTCATCGATGGGTTGAATGAATGATTCATCATCGATTCGCTCCCCTGCATTTTCACCATAGACTCGTGTCGAAGAAACGATGATGATACGTCGAACAGGATGATTTTTGAGAGCATTAGCAATCGGTTTAACGCTATCAACATAGGTTTGTTGATATGCTTCTATGCCGCTCTGCGAAGGTGCAAGAATGACATAAACCAAATCAATTGGATCAAGCTGAGTCAAATCTAAATAATGTATATCTTGAATATAGTGTCTTGCATAACAATCCATTTTTGGACTACGGCTAATTGTGCTAATGTGGTGACCTTGCTCAAATAAGTGTTTAGCAACGCGCTGAGATGTTTTACCATAACCAATAAATAAAATATGCATATACACCCTTGAATAGAGATGACTTTAGTCCAGCAATTACAAGGTGTTGGTGCCGCCGCAGCAACCCTATTAGAAAAGCTTCATATTTTTAGCACGGATGATTTGCTGTTTCATCTTCCTCGTGACTATGAAGATCGTAGCACCATTATTCCAATGAATCAGCTGGTTGTTGGACGAAGTTATTTGCTCGAAGGTGAGGTTCGATCCGTAGATTTTCCTCCGGGCAAAAAGAAATCACTTGCAGCCTTATTACAAGATGATTTTGGCAAGGTCACTTTACGGTTTTATCATATTTATAAGGGACTAACTGATCGCATCAAAATGGGACAACAGCTCCGAATATTCGGTGAAGTTCGTGTTGGAGCACGCGGTCTTGAAATGTATCATCCAGAAATACAAGTCATCCAACAGCATACGCCGTTACCCAAAACCCAACTCACGGCCATTTATCCTAGCACTGAAGGTCTGACGCAGCCTAAATTACGTGAATATGTTCGTCAGGCGTTACAACATCATAGCGATGACTTGGCTGAGTTATTACCGACTAAATACAGCAACGGCTATGAACTTAAACAAGCATTAGAATATATTCATGAGCCACCTGTTGATGCCAACATGCAACAACTCAATCAAGGTTCGCATCCTGCCCAACAACGATTAATTTTTGAAGAGCTAGTCGCCCATCAAATTAGCCTATTAACACGCCGTGCCTATATCCGCCAAATTGCTGCACCTCGTTTTGATAGCAGTAAAATCTTGGCTAAGGCATTATTAGATGGTCTTCCTTTTCAAATGACCAATGCACAAAAACGAGTTTCTAAGGAAATCTTGCAAGATCTCAAGCAAAATCAACCGATGCTCCGCTTAGTCCAAGGTGATGTAGGAGCAGGTAAAACACTCGTCGCAGCAGTTGCAGCCTGCCATGCACTAGAAGCAGACTGGCAAGTTGCACTGATGGCACCGACTGAGATCTTAGCAGAACAACATTATTTAAATTTTAAACGCTGGTTTGAGCCACTAGGCATCCAAGTGGCATGGCTTTCAGGCAAACAAAAAGGCAAAGCACGTATACAAGCTGAACAACAAATTAAACAAGGGCATGCACAACTTATTGTCGGTACGCATGCTTTATTCCAAGATGCCGTGGAATTTTCTAAACTAGGCTTGGTTATTATTGATGAACAACATCGTTTCGGCGTCGATCAACGCCTTGCTTTAAGAAATAAAGGCGCTAATCAATTTACCCCACATCAATTGGTGATGACAGCAACCCCTATTCCCCGCACACTCGCGATGAGTGCTTATGGTGATTTAGATACTTCAATTATTGATGAGCTCCCCCCGGGACGCACCCCAATTCAAACCGTAACAATTCCTTTAAATCGCCGTGAACAAGTTTTACAACGGATTGCCAGTAATTGTCGTGAAGGTAAACAAGCGTATTGGGTCTGCACCTTAGTGGAACAATCTGAGACCCTAGATGCTCAAGCCGCCGAAGCCACCTATCAAGAAATTAAGGAACGCTTTCCAGACATCAATATTGGTCTAGTCCACGGCAAAATGAAAGCAGATGAAAAACAAGCGGTCATGCAAGCCTTTAAAGACAATCAATCACAACTGTTAATTGCCACAACGGTGATTGAGGTTGGGGTCGATGTGCCGAATGCATCCATCATGGTGATTGAAAATGCTGAACGTTTGGGTCTCTCGCAATTGCACCAACTTCGAGGGCGTGTTGGGCGTGGTGCTACCGCTAGTTTTTGCGCTCTACTCTACAAAGTACCTTTGTCTCAAAATGGTCAGGAGCGACTGTCTATTTTACGAGAAAGTAATGATGGCTTCGTGATTGCTGAAAAAGATTTGGAAATACGCGGTCCGGGTGAACTCTTAGGAACAAAACAAACTGGGGATATGGGCTTCCGTGTGGCACGTTTAGAACGTGATGATCATTTACTCACACAAGCCCATTATGTGGCTGAACAAATTCTAAAAGACTATCCACAACATGCTGATGGACTATTAAAACGCTGGCTACCTGAAGCCCCAAGATACGCCTATGTTTAAATTAATTCAAACATCAGCAAAACAAATCTTTGATTATCTAACGCCATGTAGCCTGTGTGATATTGGGATTAGGAAGCAATACGGAGTATGTCAAAGTTGTTGGAATCAGCTACCTTGGTTAAAACAATCCATTCAACGTAATCAACAACAAATATTCGTTGTCTGCCATTATCAATACCCGATTGATCGCATCATTCAGCAATTTAAATATGAACAAAAACTGCATCATCAACGACTATTGGAAGGACTGCTACAACAACTAAAGCTTCCTAAAGTGCATGCCATCGTTCCAATGCCGATTTCAACTGATCGATTAGTTGAACGAGGTTTCAACCAAACGCTGTTGCTGGCCCAGGCACTTAGTAAAAGCTTAAATATCCCTATCTGGCAACCTGTACAACGCTTGAATCAACACTCGCAAAAAGGCTTATCGCGCATCGAAAGATTAGAAAATATTGAACAGCAATTTGTGGCTGCACCGCCCAATCATCTTCGTTATCGCAAAGTCTTGATCGTCGATGATGTCGTCACAACGGGCAGTTCAATTACCGCCTTATCTCAAGTCTTGCAACAACTTGGCTGCCAACAGGTTTATAGTATTTGTTTAGCAGCCCCTATCCGTAATAATGCTAGCTCTCTAAATTTTGATGACACCATGGAATCACCACGTGTTGAGTAAGAGGTGCAAGTAAAGTGACTTGATCTTCCAAATCAATCCATTTCATCTCAGCAATTTCAGCCGCAATATGTGGCACCTGCTTGAGTTCAACTAGATAAACATAGCTCACCAGCACATGGTCTGGTTCATTTGCCGCCGCCGTTTCAAAGCGCCCGATAAACTGTTTGATCTCAGATTCACACGCAATTTCCTCTAAAATTTCACGCTGCATTGCAATTTCAGGCGCTTCATTACTTTCTAGCTTGCCGCCTACTTGCATAAAAGCTTCTGTATTTTGCTTACGAACCAAAAGCAACTGATTTTGCTTATTTAAAATGACAGCGGCAGCCACAGTAATCGTTTTCAATACCTTTTCCTCACACTTAAATTTCAACCGATGCATTCATTACAATAGAACTAAAGAACCATAAATTCGGTATTGTCCTGCTCAGCCATGACTTATCTAGACAACGATAATTTTTTAGATGAATAGAACCGTAATCTAGCAGCCTCACAAAAAACACATATAGAATTCATACAATTAAAACCGTTTTATATAACTGTCATGCTGATAAAGTAGGCTGTGTAACAAGATTTTTTAGAAATTAACGTTTAGGCAAGTGTTTTTCGTTTCATCCTTGTCTAAAATACACGCTGGTTTTCGGTACAATGCTGAAAATCTCACATTGGCTGCGCGAGGAAAAAAGACATGCTTGAAGCCTTTTATGCCACAGAGCGCGGTAGTCTAGAAGATGCAACAATCAATGGGAGTTTTGATCTCCACCCTGAATTGGTTTGGATTGATCTAATTGCTCCATCTCAAGAAGAACAACAGTGGGTATTTGATGCTTACGAGCGAAACCTACCAACATTAAAATCACTTGAAGACATTTCCTCATCCGCACGATTTTACCGTGATGATGATGGCATCTTGCATATCAGTACATATTTTTTAACAAAGAATAAAAATTATCAGGTCGATGGCGATACAGATGAGTCATCTCATATGCTTGCAACAGTACAAACTGTTGCCTTCATTCTGCATAAAGATCGTTTGTTTACCATGCGTGGCGAAAAATTAGTTGCATTTCGTGCCTTCCGTGCGCGCGCACGCCGTAATGATTATGATATGGACTATAAAGATCCCACTTGGATCTTGCTCGGGTTACTTGAAGCAAAACTAGATGAGCTTGCGGATATCTTGGAAGATATCCACAAAGACTTGGAAAGATACTCCACAGAGGTACTGAATAATCATCATCGTGAAACCCTGCTCGATCTTGATGACATGATTACACGACTCGCACAACAAGAAGATATGCTTGGAAAGGCGCAACTGTGTTTGATCGATTTACGTCGTGTGCTTACCTTCCTTTCTCGTCCTCGAGCTTTAGGCAGTCATATTTATGATGCAGATATTCGAGAATTAAGTGAGGATGTCCGTTCACTGGTCGAACATGATGCATTCTTATTCCAGAAAGTCCGCTTCTTACTGGATACCACATCAGGTTTTATTAACACCGAACAGAATGACACAATTCGTCGATTCTCGATCTTACCAAGTATGCTTGCCCCTCCGATGCTGATTGCTAGTATTTATGGCATGAACACTGAGGTCTTACCTTTCGCACATGGTAGTCTGAGTTTCTGGATTGTAGCGAGTATCCTGATGGCGTTCCTTGTACTCCCAATGGTGTACTTCCGCTGGAAGAAATGGATTTAATAAAAAAGCACCTTGCGGTGCTTTTTTATTACAAGACTTTTTTCATATCAATTTCAAATCATCTTGCAAATGACAGGCTTGGATGATTTTCAGCATCTTATCAGACACATTTTTAAAATGCAGCCCTTTACTTTCAGGTGTCTGACGCAGCCATTGCACCAATACCGCTAAAGAAAGGGTATTTCCTTGTTCAAGCTGACCCAGATCAACAATGAGAGGAAAACTCTTATGTTGCTGGATATGCTTTAAACCTGCTCGATAAACCTGTTCTGCATTCGAGAAATCAATTGTTTTTGAAACAATTAATTGCTGATCAATATACTGAATCACCCGTCACCTACTTATTTTTTATTAACAGCAGCATCTGCATCTGGCTTAAAGGTTGCAATCGCTTTATTCAGATCACCACCATTGCGCTTAACAGTAGCAGCAAACTGATTACGGAATTGCAAGCCTAAATCAATACCAGACACATTAATATTACGGACTTTCCACTGGTCGCCTTTATCTGTCAACTGGAACGATACAGGGATTTTCTCACCATTATGTAAGAAGTCTAATGTAACAACGGGATTCTTACTATTGGTCGACTTAAAAGGACGCATAGTATAACTTTGGTTGGTATATTTAGCGAAAGCACCACCATAGTTTTCAATAATCACCGCACGGAAATTTTGTTCAAACTGAGCACGTTGCGCAGCAGTTGTATATTGATTGTTTGCATACGTACCTAATACGATACGTGTAAATGCTTGTGAATCAACATACGGATCAAGGTTTTGACGAATAATCGATTTAACTAAAGCAGGATTACTTTGTAATTTCGCATGATCTGCTTTTAGACGTGTAATTAAACCATCAGCCACACGTTTAACAAAATCAGGTGGGGTTTCTGTTGGTGCTGCAAATGCAGCACTCGCAAGCATGGTTGATAATACACTTGCTGTTAACGTCTGTTTCAATAATGTATTCACTTCAATCTCCTAACCTGAATTACTCAACAAATGATGGTTCTGCTTCAGTAGCAGCTGGCTGCGATGCCGAACTCACTGAAGTTGTTGAGCTTGATGTGGCTTTACCAGCACCACCAGTAATAAACTTACTGATCAAATCTTCTAAATCCATTGTACCTTGGGTATTTGAAACAACATCACCACGCTTTAGGTAATTCACACCACCACCTGGTACAACTTTCAAATACTTCTCACCCAGTAAGCCATTGGTTGCAACCATAATATAAGCATCCTCATCCAAACTGGTGATGGAGGTCATGTTACTGATAAGTTGCTGTTCCATTGCTTTTTGTTTCGCAGCATCAGCTTGTTGATAATCTGAGCTATAACGCAATTCTTCTAAGGCATTTTTCTGCACTTCTTTTAATTGCTCAGTATTAAAGCTGGTTAATTTACCATCCAAATCAAACTTAACTGTTGCTAAACGTGTTACTGGATCAAGCGTAATAGATTCTACACGACCAATGGTCACACCACTCATGGACACCTTTGCTCGTGGTTTTAAACCATTTACGTTATCAAACTGCGCTGTCATGCTATAGCTATCACGTAGATTTGTACCCACTAAACCACTAACTTTCATCGCAAGAAAAAATAGAGCGATACCGAAGATAATCACAAAAATACCTACGGCCAGCTCACTAGTACGTGATTTCATTAAATCCCTCCGAACATGACCGCAGTCAACACGAAATCAAAACCTAATACACAAAGTGAAGAATATACGACCGTTCTGGTCATCGAAGTCGCGATACCCTCTGGTGTTGGATCACAAGCATAACCTTGATAGACCGCAACCCATGTACAAATCAGCGCAAAAACAATACTTTTAATAATAGTGCCATTAAAAATATCATGCCCAAACTGAACTGTACTTTGCATACCACCCCAGAAAGAACCTTCATCAGCACCTAAAAAATCTACGCCAACCAACTTGCCGCCAATGATACCGATCGTTGCAAAAATCACAGTCAACATCGGCAAACTCACAATACCTGCCCACAAACGCGGAGCCACAATTTGACGAAGTGGATCAACGCCAATCATTTCCATACTGGCCAATTGTTCACTCTGTTTCATTGAACCAATTTCGGCAGTGAGAGCCGAGCCTGCGCGCCCTGCAAATAGTAATGCAGCAACAACCGCAGCAAGTTCACGTAACAAAGTTAAAGAAATCGCAGTCCCTAACATAGCTTCACTACCAAAAGTGACCAAAATGCTATACATCTGTAAGCCAAGGACAGCGCCAATAAACAAACCTGACACAGCAATAATCAGCAGAGACATGACCCCAACACGATGCATTTGATAGACAAAGCGTTGAAAGCCACCCTTTGAAGGCGCTGAAAATAAAATCTGGATGAGCATAAGTGATGCTGCACCTATCCCCTTTATTCGCTCAATAACGAGTCTACCTAACCAGGCAATCGTATTCATGCACGAACCTCGTTATCTAAATATGCTTGATGAGTAAATTGATATTCAACAGGACCCTCAGCTGAGCCTGTTAAAAATTGACGTACAAAGGGGGAAGCATGTGCCTGTAGCTGCTCAGGTGAACCTTCACCCTGAATTTTGCCTTCAGCAACCACATAAATATAATCAGCAATCGATAATGTCTCTGCGACATCATGCGAGACAATAATTGTTGTTAAGTCTAAAGCTTCACGCAAAGAACGAATCAATCGTGTTAGAACACCTTTAACAATTGGATCTTGGCCAGCGAATGGCTCATCATACATAATCAATTCTGGATCAAGTGCAATCGCACGCGCTAAGGCAACACGACGATTCATACCTCCTGAAAGTTCAGATGGCATTAAGGGTTCAGCGCCACGTAGCCCAACCGACTCCAACTTTAAAGCGACTAACTCAGCAATCAAATGTTCTGGTAATTGTGTATGCGCACGAATAGGAAATGCAACATTTTCATAAACTGACATATCAGTAAATAACGCACCACTCTGGAATAACATCCCCATACGTGCGCGTGCAGCAAACAAGTCTGGACGAGACATGGCTGCAATATTCTTACCATCGAGCAATACTTCACCATGATCAGGGATTAACTGCCCACCAATCAAACGGAGCAAAGTGGTCTTACCTGTTCCTGAAGGCCCCATAATTGCAGTAATTTGACCACGTCGAATTTTAAGACTGACATCATCATAAATGACGCGTTCCCCTCGGTTAAAGCTCAAGTTTTTAACTTCAATGAGGGCTTCAGCATCGAGAGGAGATTTGTTATTCATACTGGCATTCATTCCTGCACTTTTTATGCACGCATACTATACACTGAAAGATTAAGCGCTTGTTTTTATTTTGATATGCTACGTATGAAGATTATTAATTTATGTAATTGTTCTTTTTATGAACTTCTGTGCTCAACTCATGTTGTGAGCTTGCATTCAAAGAATCGGTATTATTGCGTGCAATAAGTGCATATGCAAAAAATAACCCATTACAAAGCATTAAAATAACAAATAGACATGGCAACCCTTCACCACAAATGAATGACCATATTTGACTTAAAAGACTTTTATTTTGCTTAACCCTATTCATTTCTTCTGTAAAATTTGAATTAGTAGACATTTTTCGAATTTTACATGACTAATCCTAAATAAAAAAGCCAGTTTTACAACTGGCTTCTTCTTTTCATCGGTTTTTAACGATTAAAAATCATTTTTGCGACGACGGTCACCACCGAAGCCACCTTCACGTGCAGGACGATCACCAAAATCACGCTTTGGACGGTCTTCACCACCGAAACTACGCTTTGGACGGTCTTCACCACCGAAACTACGTTTTGGGCGATCTTCACCACTGAAACTACGTTTTGGACGGTCACCAAAACCACCTTCACGTTGTGGACGATCACCAAAATCGCGCTTTGGACGGTCGCCAAAGCTACCTTCACGACGTGGTTTGTAATCTACACGGTTACCACGATTGTCATCATTCGAATCAAAACGCGGTTTATCGTTGAAACCACCTTCACGACGTGGGCGATCTGAATTGAACTCGCGACGTGGACGATCTTCACCACCAAAACTACGCTTTGGACGATCTTCAAAACCACCTTCACGACGTGGACGGTCAGAGTTAAACTCGCGACGTGGACGCTCTTCACCACCGAATGATGGACGTTCACCACGTGGTTTATCATCAAAGTTACGACGTGGACGGTCTTCAAAACCACCTTCACGACGTGGACGGTCAGAGTTAAACTCGCGACGTGGACGATCTTCACCACCGAATGATGGACGCTCACCACGTGGTTTATCATCGAAGCTACGACGTGGACGATCATCACCACCTTCACGACGTTTGAAATTGCTTTCGCCTTCAAAACGACGACCGCCACCAAAACCACCACGACCACGACCGCCGCCATCACGACCACCGCGACCACGACCACCGCCATCACGACCTGAACGTGCAGGAGGTGGAGATGGCTCTAAACCTTCAATCTCAGACACATTTAAACGTGCATCTAAATAATCTTCTAAAGCACGGATTTTGCCACGTTCACGATAAGTCGCAAGTGTAATCGCTTGACCTGTACGACCCGCACGACCTGTACGACCAATACGGTGTACATAGTCTTCATTTTTCATCGGTAAACCGAAGTTAATTACGTGAGAAATGGTTGGTACGTCTAAACCACGTGCCGCAACATCAGTTGCAACTAAGATTTTTGCACGACCTTCACGAATACTACGTAAACGACGGTTACGAACTGTTTGTGGCATAGCACCATGCAACGCAACTACAGAGTGACCTGCTTCAGCTAATTCTTCAGCAAGCATGTCTGTATCTTCTTGCGTGCTTGCAAATACAACAGCTTGATCTACTGACTCGTCAGATAACCAGTGTGTAAGTAATTTTTTCTTATGCTCAAAGCCATCTGTCCAATGTAATGTTTGAGTTACATCAGTATTAGTGCTGTGACCAGTTTCAATTGCGATACGTTGCGGATCATTCATCATACGTTCAGCAAGGCGAATGATACGATCAGCAAAAGTCGCAGAGAACATTAATGTTTGATTACGGTTTGCAGCTAACTCGCCAATTGCTTCTAAATCTTCAGAGAAGCCTAGATCAAGCATACGGTCAGCTTCGTCGACGATTAACGATTCAACTTTATCAAGTTTCAATTGACGACGATTTACTAAGTCAAGCAAACGACCTGGCGTTGCAACGATCACTTGTGCGCCTTTAAGCTGTTGAATTTGCTTACCAAAAGGCATACCACCCATAATTGCAGCAATACGAACACCTTTCATATGACGTACAAATGCAATCGCATCTTGGCTTACTTGTTGAGCCAATTCACGCGTAGGACATAAAACCAAGATACTTGGTTGAGTCACAGCTTTCATGCGCTCTTTAAATGGCACAAAAGTTTCCTGACCTGCCAAAGCATTTAATGTAGGGAGTAAAAATGCTGCAGTTTTACCAGAACCTGTCTGGCTTGAAACTAATAAATCTTTTCCATCTAACGCAGCTGGAATCGCTTGTTCTTGCACAGGAGTTGGGCTTGTAAAACCTAAACCTTCTAGGGCTTGTTGTAAGGTTTCGTGCAAAGAAAATTCGGCAAAAGTTTTGCTCATAGAGAGTTTCACCCTAATGGGTGCTCCATTTTAATAAATACAAAAAATAGACATCGGCAAAAAGCGGCAAAGCGACTCAAGCTGAAAATAGATGAAGTTCAGCGGCAATCCGAATAACGACGATGTGGACTAAACGCACGCTTGATTACTGCCTCAACCTGAAGAATCGCTAAGCGATTTGGGCGCAAGATATGGTCCTCTCTATGGACAGCGTGCGCTAATATGAATAGAACTGAATGTTCAGGTAATGAACTGGAATTTAAGTGCGTGGGCGGATTATAGCAGAATAATTTTAAAAGTCACCTTTTTTAATAGGTTTTTTCTATCCATTTCGATTATTCATTGATTTTATAAGAATTTAGCTTAAATATATTTATACACAAACAAAAATTTTAAAATCTCTATGCTACTAAAATTCTTATTCATCTTATGGCTATTAGGATGCCTCAATATTATCTATTTCGGTTTTCAACTTGATCCATTTCTTATAAAGAGTGAACCAGAGTATATTTATCACTACCCCATAGGTGGTGTAATCCTAATTTCTTTATTTTTTTCTAGTTATTTTATCGTTACATATTTTCTAGAATCGACTTCATCTATTCAAAAATATCCCTTTAGAAGTTGCACGATTTTAAGCACTATCACTTTCATACAACTTTTAATTGCATATAGCAGTGCTATGCATGCACCACCTTTTATGTGGGCATATATGATAAATATATTTATTTTATTCTTTTTTCATCTTGTTCTATGTGTTTCTATTATTAGGCATAAAAAAGAGTAGCAATGGCTACTCTTTTTCTAAAAATCCACAAATTATTTTGCAGCATCGCCCCAAGCTGGAACGACTGTTTGCATCAATGGTTTTAACATTTTCAATGAGCAAGCAAGTACTTGACCATTATCAAATGATTCATTACCACCACGAGCATCAACGACTACACCGCCCGCTTCTTTTACAATCAGCTCACCCGCAGCAATATCCCACGGTTTTAAACCAAGCTCAAAGAAACCATCAAAACGACCTGCAGCGACATAAGCTAAATCCAAAGCAGCAGAGCCACCACGACGGATTTGCGCGCCTGATTTAGTTACAGCCAACAAAGAAGCGAAATGTTGTTCTGCATAAGAAACGATTTCACCGTTACGCTTCGCACGATAAGGATGACCTACCGCAAGGAATGTGCTTTCTAAAGAGTCTTTAACATTGACACGGATACGGCGTTGGTTCATGACTGCGCCACGACCACGACTTGCAGAGAATAATTCATCACGCACTGGATCATAGATCACACCGTGCTGAGTTACGCCTTTATGTTGTACCGCGATAGAAATACAGAAATGAGGGAAACCGTTGATAAAGTTTTGAGTACCATCTAAAGGATCAATCACCCAGCACCAATCTGCATCGTGACCTTTACCTTCTTGCATACCAAACTCTTCACCAAGGAAGCTATGGTTTTTGTAACTTTTACGAAGCGTATCAATTGTAAGCTGTTCGATGTAACGGTCAACACGCGTTACTGGACCATCAATGCCTTTTTCTTCAACTTGTAAATCGAGTTTATGACGATTTTGATGTACCTTTAAAAGCTCTTGACCAACTGTTTGAGCCGCACGCGCAGCCATAACCACCATAGGTTCCATTGAACACCCACTACAAATTTGAAGATTTTGACAAAGAATAATGCATAAAAGCCCTCATATTCTATCAAATATAAGGGCTTTTAGGTAAAAAATGTTTGCGAAAGATTATTTTCTAATTTACAAAGCGTTAGCGATCTATAACCAAGCTTTCTCAATTGAAGCAAAAATCCCTTGTCCATCTAAACCACAATCTGCAAGCATTTGCTGATGAGTTGCTTGATGTAAAAATGTATCACGCAAACCGAGATTTACAATTGGCTTTAAAATTCGAGCATGTGCTAAAAATTCATTTACTGCACTTCCCGCACCCGCCATAACCGCATGTTCTTCTACAGTCACAAAAAGTTTTGTGTCTGCAGCTAAGTCACGAAGTATCTGCTCATCTAATGGTTTTACAAACCGCATGTTGACCACACGTACGGCAACCGAATGTTTACTTGCAAATAATTCTGCTGCTTCAACTGATGCTGCAACACGACTACCAAAAGCAAGGATACTGATCTGCTGATCTACGTCCTGATTAAATTGCGCAACGATTTCAGCTTTACCAATTTCTAAAGCAGTCATTGGCTGTTGAATTTCAGCACCTGTACCAACACCACGTGGATAACGTACGGCAGTTGGTCCATTATAGTGATATGCCGTATGCAACATCTGGCGACATTCATTTTCATCTTTTGGTGCCATGATCACCATGTTAGGTACAGTACGCATATAGGCATAATCATATGCACCTGCATGGGTCGGACCATCTTCACCAACCAAACCAGCACGATCAATCCCAAAAGTGACATCTAGATTTTGCAAAGCAACATCATGGATCAATTGATCATAACCACGTTGCAAGAAGGTTGAATAAATCGCGACAACAGGCTTTAAACCTTCACACGCCATACCCGCTGCTAAAGTGACTGCATGCTGTTCAGCAATCGCAACATCAAAGAAACGTTCAGGGTATTGCTGTGCAAACTGAACCATCCCTGAACCTTCACACATCGCTGGAGTGATTGCGAGTAAACGATCATCTTGCGCTGCTTCATCACATAACCATTGTCCAAACACGTCTGAGTATTTAGGCGGTGATTTTTTTGCAGGAGCAGATGCTGTAGGTGCAATTTTAGTAATAGCATGATAGGTAATCGGGTCTGCTTCAGCTGGCGCAAATCCTTTACCCTTTTTGGTATAAATATGAACTAAACGAGGGCCTTTACGTTTTTTTAGCGCATGAAAAACTTGTGTGAGTTGCTCAACATCATGTCCATCAAATGGCCCAAAATAATCAAAACCGATCGCTTTAAATAAGTTATCCGCTGCATCTGTTGCAGACTGATGTAACCGTGAGTTATAAGTCCACTTCGGATGTGGCTGAACGTAGGCTTGACCATGTTCGTCGACATTCACCAGTTGACCTGTTTCCCAAATTGCAGCCAAATGCCTCGCAAAACCGCCCGTACTACATGAAATCGACATATCGTTATCATTTAAAACAACGATCAGATCAGCATCATGTGCAACCGCATCATTCATGGCTTCAAATGCCATACCTGCTGTCATTGCACCATCACCAACAATTGCAACCACATCACACGGATCTTTTTGATAACGACGCGCAAGCGACATTCCTAGACCTGCAGAAATTGCTGTTGACGAATGCCCTACACCAAAGGTATCAAATTCAGATTCTTCACGCGCAGGGAAAGCAGCTAAACCATCTTTACTACGAATCGTAGTAATTCGCTCACGACGCCCCGTCAGTACTTTATGTGGATATGCTTGATGACCCACATCCCAAACCAAACGGTCTTGCGGCGTATTAAAACAATAATGCAGTGCAACCGTTAATTCGATTACACCAAGATTTGCGCCAAAGTGGCCACCGCTTTGCCCTGCCGCATACAAAATATATTGACGCAACTCATCCGCCACTTGTGCGAGTTGGCTTTGCTCGAGCTGACGTAATTGTTGTGGATGATCAATTCCATCTAACAATGGCGTAACAGGACGTTGAGTTGGAATTTCGGTATACAACATAATGTGGCAAAGCCTTTTTAAGCCTGGCAAATCCGAAGCTGGGTTAAATGGGGGCAATCATACAATTAAATACGATCTACCTTCAATCAGCCACATGTGCGAATGATGTAGTGCTGAACATTCTCAAGCCAATCTTAAACAACTGACTTACAGATTATCCTGAATTATGTCACTGTTTATCAACCATTATTGTGTGCTTTCTATGAAAAAGAAAAACTTATGTGAAAAATCAGAAATTCCAATTCACTCAATCTTCACACATTAAGCTATACTTTGACGGTTTTTACTAACATAGCGAGCTCTCTGTGCCGATTGAATTTATTGCAACATCAAAGCTACCAACTGCTTTTGGTGACTTCAATATTTCTGTGTTTCAAGACCCTCAAACAGGCGAAGAACATGTGGCGCTTTCTAAAGGTTTAGAAACTCCCCCAACAGGACCTGTTTTAGTCCGTATTCATTCAGAATGCTTAACAGGTGATGCTTTCGCTTCATTAAAGTGTGACTGTGGTCCTCAATTACAAGCGACCCAACGTTTGATTAATGAAGCAGGTCAAGGTGTGATTTTATATCTACGCCAAGAAGGTCGTGGGATTGGTTTAACGAATAAAATTCGCGCCTATGCTTTACAAGATCAAGGGCATGATACGGTTGATGCTAACTTATTGTTAAATCTTCCTGCTGATGCGCGTCGTTATGATATGTGTAGCATTATGCTGGATCATCTACAAATTAAAGAAGTTAAGTTAATTACGAATAACCCGTTAAAACTTAAAGCCCTAACTGATTTAGACATCAATGTGGTTGAGCGTGTACCGTTAACAGTAGGTCGCAACCCATTTAATGAACAATATTTAAAGACCAAACGTGAGCGTATGGACCATCTTTACCAGAAGGATGACTTCTAAGTCATCCTTGATTCAATCAAGCTCATGATAATTCGAAAAAATAAGCGATTGTTTTATATCGTCATAGAAAAAATACGGTTATTGGGTATTTTGCGGCGAAGATGTAAATCAAATGCCATGCAAATATTTCTTACGAATGCTTTGCCTTGTTCGGTTACTTGAATATCCTTTGATGTCATCTTTAACAAGCCGTCATTCTGCATTTCCTCTAATTGTGCTAATACTTCAGGTAACTCTGGAAAATACAATGCTTCATTCTGCCATGAAGTACTAAAGCAACACATTAAATTGAGTATATGTTGGCGAATGACCAAATCCTCTTCTGTTAAAAGATGTCCACGATATACAGGAATCTCATTCTTCTCTAAACGTGCATAATAATCTTCTAGCGTTTTTTCATTTTGCGCAAAGCTGTACCAACTATCACTAATTGAAGACAAACCTAGGCCAATCATGACTTGCGTTTTTGATGAGGTATACCCCATGAAATTACGATGCAGATTTTCTTGTTGGAAAGCTTGATACATTTTGTCATGTTCCAAAGCAAAGTGATCCATACCAATTTCATGATAACCCTGTGCTAAAAGTTTTCTCTTTCCCTCCTCATATAACTGGCGTTTCAACTCATCTTTAGGTACGTCCTGATCTTTAAAACCACGCTGTCCATTGCCCTTAATCCAAGGTACATGAGCATAGCTATAAAATGCTAAACGATCTGGCTTTAGACTATTCGTTTGTTCAATCGTGTGTAACACATCAGTCAAGTTCTGAAATGGTAAGCCAAAGACCAAATCATGTGAAATCGAGGTATAGCCAATTTCACGTGCCCAATTTGTAACCTGTTGTACATGAGCAAATGGTTGAATACGGTGAATTGCTTTCTGAACTTTTTCGTTATAGTCCTGCACCCCATAACTCACTCGGCGAAAACCTAGGTCGTATAGGGCTTGTAAATGCTCTCGAGTCGTATTATTAGGATGTCCTTCGAAACTAAATTCATATTCATCGGATACATCTGCATTTGCCAATAACCCATTAATCAACTCGATCAAGTGTTGTACAGAGAAAAATGTCGGAGTTCCTCCCCCCAAATGAATTTCTTTAATCCTCGGTTTGTCGACAAGCAACTGGCAGTACAACTCCCATTCTTTTAACACGGCTTGAATATAAGGTTGTTCCACTTCGTGGCGCTTGGTCACACGCTTATGACAACCACAAAAAGTGCACAAACTTTCACAAAACGGCAAATGGATATATAAACTAATCCCTTCACTCGTATTTGTCTCATCAAATGCCCGTTTTAAAGTTTGCTTCCACATTTCCAAACTAAAATCTTGTTCTTGCCAGTACGGAACAGTCGGATAACTGGTGTAACGTGGTCCTGCAACATTGTATTTTTGAATGAGTGAATGAACTTGAGTCATAACGTGCCTATCTGATGTTCAGCTTGCAACAACAAGCATTATCAATACATTCTGCTGAGCTTAACCTAAGAAATCAACCAACCCTTTTGGTCGGAATAATTATGGTTAGATCGATTAGATCCTTTAAGCTGTTCAACTATCTAATTGCAGTTTGAATCACAAAATCAGCTTATTTTTTTTATGATTTCATGGTACATATCCTTCCATCTTTTTTAATGACTAGAAGGTTGAAATGCAGCATCCAACTTCAGCTGATATTCAACGTGTTCGCGAGTTTTTACTCGACTTACAAGCACGTATTTGTGCAGGATTAGAACAACAGGAACGTGCAGGCGGTGGCACCGCTGAGTTTATCATTGATGATTGGCAACGCACCGAAGGTGGTGGTGGTCGCTCTCGAGTTCTGCAAAATGGTGAAGTGATTGAAAAAGGTGGAGTGATGTTTTCCCACATCAACATCAGTAAACTTCCTGCTTCTGCAACGGAACGCCATCCTCAAATCGCAGGTGCAAAAGCACAAGCGTTGGGCGTTTCTTTAGTGATTCATCCTAAAAATCCAAATATCCCAACTTCACATGCAAATGTACGTTTATTTGTTGCTGAACCTGAGGGTCAAGACCCTGTTTGGTGGTTTGGCGGTGGCTTTGATCTCACACCTTTCTATCCAGATGATCAAGATATTCAAAACTGGCATCAAACCGCTTATAACTTATGCCACCCTTTCGGTGACACGGTTTATGCGGAACATAAGCAATGGTGTGATGATTATTTCTACTTAAAACATCGTGATGAACAACGTGGTGTAGGTGGTTTATTCTTTGATGATTTGAACCAATGGGACTTCGAAACTTGCTTTAAATATATTCAAGCCGTTGGTAATGGTTATTTAGCAGCGATCTTGCCGATTTTCGAAAAGCACCGTGAGCAGCCGTATACCGAAGCGCAGCGTGAGTTTCAGTTGTATCGCCGTGGTCGCTATGTTGAATACAACTTAGTCTACGATCGAGGTACCCTGTTTGGCCTGCAAACAGGTGGACGTATTGAATCCATTTTAGTGAGTTTACCGAATCTTGCAGGCTGGTCGTATCGCCCTGAATGGGATGCCGACTCAATAGAAAAACGCTTAACAGATTATTATCTAAAACCTAGAGATTGGTTGAGTTTAAATAAATAATTGACTGTAATAATTCAAAGCACCTGAATTTAGGTGCTTTTTTTGTACCTAAAGATTATCGTATATTGTCTCAGCATAAGCATTCAAATATGTTTAATAGCCTCTGTCCCCTCTTTCAACTTTGGATAAAAGTATGACCAAACAATTTGCTGTCATTGGGAATCCGATTGAACAATCCCGCTCACCAGAATTGCATCATGCTTTTGCAGCAAAAACAGGCGTTGATTTGAATTATAAAAAAATTCTTGCTCCGCTAGATCGTTTCGAATCCGCAGTTAAAGCGTTCTTCGGTCAAAATGGTGTTGGCATGAATGTAACTGTGCCGTTTAAAGAGCAGGCATTTGCTTTATGTGATCAACTGACTGAACGTGCCAAAATTGCCAAAGCTGTGAACACCTTGTGGATGCAAGATGGCAAACTGTTTGGAGATAATACCGATGGTCAGGGTTTAGTTGCCGCCACTCAAACCTTAGGTTGGGACCTGAAAAATAGTCGCATTTTAATCTTAGGTGCTGGTGGTGCAACACGTGGTGTCATTTATCCTTTAGTACAAGCAGGTGCAAAGCAGATTGTCATTGCCAATCGTACACTTGCTCGAGCTGAACAATTGGTCTCAGATTTAAAAGATGCCGTGCCGCAGGCGCAACTCTCAGCACTCAGCTTGGAGCAACTCGCTGGTGAATTTGATTTTGTCATCAATGCCACTTCTGCCAGCTTAACTGGTGATACTTTACAGCTTCCTGAATGCTTGGTTTTTCACCATGCTTATGAAATGGCTTATGGCAAACCTTCGAGCTTTTTGAATCAAGCTCAAGAGCGTCAAGTTCCATCAACAGATGGTTTTGGTATGTTGGTGGGTCAAGCAATTGAAGCTTTTTCTATTTGGAATGGGGTCAAACCTGAATTAAAAGATTTCTTATAACCCATCTATAAATTAGTAAGCAAAAAAGAACCTGCATTGCGCAGGTTCTTTTCAAGTAATCGCCAATTATTTTGCCGTTAGCATTTTCAAATACACTTCTTTAAAGATTTCATAATCAATGAATTCATTATGCTCAATCTTTAATGATTTAATGCTCTTTTCAGATAACTGATTTTTACGAGCATCGACATATACTTGTCCCAAAATCGTTGCGGTTTGTGCTAATAGTGGTTTTTCCTCACTCGAAACTCCATTAGCACCCTCAAATTGAACTTGATACTGTTGAGCAAATAGCTGCTGTGGCTGTTTATATTGCGCCTTTAATTTTTTCAGAGCCTGACGATCCTGATCACCACGCATGGCATCGTTCACAATACGGTCTACTGCGCGCCCTAGCTTGTCATCAAATTGGTCTTCCTGTTCAAGGTGGTGCTTGCCTTGTAAACCCTCAATCGCTTTCAGTGCCTTGCCCTCTGGGTTATACACCTCCTCATCCGAGTACCAGTAGGCGTAGACACTGGCGATCTCCTGCAACTCCTGAGTGGAATAACGCTGCACAACCTGTGGCTGGCTTTCTGTCAGCTTGGCAATAAATACAGCTTTATAGGTTTGTTCATAGGAATGGGTTGCATCATAACGCTGTTCCGCAATCACTTTCAGTTGGTCATCCAGAGACAGAGTATAAGGCTGTGCAGAACGTTCCTGAATGCCAGACTGGCCTAGTTTTTCCGAGAAGCTGCCAATTGCCTGTTCGAGCATTGAACCCTTGCTTGCTTCAGCCCATGTTTTCGCTCGTTTCAATTGAGCCTGATCAATTGGCGTTGCTTGGCCATAATTGGAAATCAACATATCTGCTTTAAGATTAAAACGAGACTTCAGTTCAGGGAGTGCATAATTCAAATCATAATCAATTTTAACTGCTCGCCCTTGTGCATCTAAACCAATATCCATAGTAAATGGATTACGTTTGTCTTGAGGAGGCAATGCTTTTTCAATCTCAGCCTGATGCTTGATCCACAGCGCTTTAAATGCCTGATCATCAATAAATTGATTTTGATCATATACAGCAAATTCTTTTTCTACTCTTTGTAATTTTTCAACATAAGATAGAAAACCTGATTCGGCTTTTTTCGTATTAAAAACATCAATATCGTAAATACTTTCACAATACTGTGCATCTCCATAAGCAGCCTGTTGAGCATTCTGAAGCGCTGTACATTGGGCCTCTGTTAAACCTTGCTCATCTTCTGAGGAAGAAGCTGCATCTGCGGCAGCATCAGCTGATTCTGAATCGTCAGTGACTATCCCTGCTTCTTTGGCAGCATCCATCGCTTGCTGCGCTGCATCGGATACCTGTGGATCAGCTTCATCTTCAACACCAAAGTGCTGATTCACTAAACGATATAATTGCTGACTGACGACACTTGCATCATCTGCGGAATCTTTACTCGCTAATATGGATGCCGCTGCATCAGGTTTAGTTTTACTTGCAGCATTGGTTTCATCAGCAATCAGCTTTTCTAAATTTTGTCCTTTAATATTTAAAATGCTTTGCATTAAATATTTTTCATTCACTTTGCTGTACAAATTCGCTTGTAAAATTAATTCTTCAATCGATGTTTTTAAGCGAATTTTTTCGACTACTCCTAAATTTCGATCAGCAGCGGAGACAGACAATGCTTGAATGTTATTTTGATCAGCTAAACGATAATAAACAGCACTTGAAGCTTTCACATACTCTGCAAATTTTTTGTAATCCACTTGCTTAAACATTGCCTGATATTTTGAAAAATCCAAATAAGCTAAATTATTTTGATTTTCTTTGTTCACCAAATACGGCATCAAAGCAAAGTAATTGATATAAAACTTATAATTATTTAAATCTAGGACCATCGGCACTTTTGCTTGAACTAACAAGGTTGGTTTTTCATAACGTGCTGTCAGATTAAACAACCCCATTTTCTGACGATAATGCACAGAACCATCATATTCAAATTGCATATCATTCAATATATTGGCCATGATCTGAGCAAATTTATCAGCTTTAGAACCACCAGAACTTTTGGGCTGTTGTGCCAAAGCATTATAGAGTGCCTGCTTCTGTTTGCTGTTTAAATTAACCTTTTGCTCTTGTAAATATTGATCTACTTTTTGTTTGAGTGCTGCATCTAAGGTTGCCTTTTCTGACGAGGTGTTTGATTTATTTTGATCTAGGTCAACATGAACTTTAAATTTGCCACGATAATCGTAACTCGGATATTCATACATTGCATTCAGACTATTAATTGCCTTTTGCTCTAAATTCTGAGAACCTGAATTGGTTTTAATGACATGCTGTGAACATGCAGAAAGACTAAGACCTAACAAGCATAATGTTAAATATTTTAAATGCATAGCTTTACCAAACACCTTTATATCGTTATATTTTCAACTATAAAATAGATCATTTTTCACATATAATATATGCGAAGACTCTAACAGAAAAATGATTTTCTTACTCACAACTCATTTCGAAAATTAGCTTTTCTGACAATTTTTTCCCTAGAGTTTATCAATGTATTTTTATCGCTATTATGAATAATCAAAGTATCGAAACAGATAATCCAAAATGATTCAAATACAGGATTAAGATTATGCCAGCTTATAAAGCCCCTCTCCGCGATATTCGTTTCTTAATGAACGAAATGTTAGATTATCCAGCACATTACCAAACTTTGACAAGTGGTCAAAATGCGGATGCTGAAACCGTTGATATGATTCTTGAAGGTGCGGCAGATTACTGCGAAAACGTACTTTCTCCACTGAACCAATCGGGTGATGAAGAAGGCTGTACCTTTAACAACGGCGAAGTCACCACACCTAAAGGCTTCAAGGAAGCTTATGACCAATTCGTCATGGGTGGCTGGCAAGGTCTTTCTTACCCAGAAGAGTTTGGTGGTCAAGGCCTGCCAATGTCTTTAAACCTCATCAAGTCTGAAATGATGGGTACTGCAAACTGGTCATTCACCATGTACCCTGGTTTAAGTACAGGTTGTATGAACACCATCATCCAGTTCGGTACAGATGAGCAAAAAGCGACTTATATGCCTAAACTGGTTGAAGGTACTTGGTCAGGCACAATGTGCTTAACGGAACCTCAATGTGGTACAGACTTAGGTCAAGTTAAAACTAAAGCTGAACCTGCTGCTGATGGTACTTATAAAATCTCTGGTACTAAAATCTTCATCTCTGCGGGTGAGCATGATTTAACTGAAAACATTATCCACATCGTACTTGCGCGTCTTCCAGACGCACCTGCTGGTACCCGTGGTATTTCTTTATTTATCGTGCCTAAGTTCATCCCAACTGCTGACGGCGGTGTAGGTGAGCGCAATACCGTATCTTGTGGTTCAATCGAACACAAAATGGGTATCCGTGCTTCAGCAACTGCTGTATTGAACTTTGACAATGCAACAGGTTACCTCATCGGTGAAGTCAACAAAGGTTTACATGCAATGTTTACCTTCATGAACACCGCACGTATTGGTACAGCTGTTCAAGGTATCGCACACGCTGAACTTTCTTTCCAAGGTGCTTTACCTTATGCGAAAGATCGTATGTCTATGCGTGCCCTTTCTGGTAAGAAAGAGCCTGAGCGTGTAGCTGATGCGATTATTCACCATGCTGATGTTCGTCGTATGTTGTTAACTCAAAAAGCGGTTGCAGAAGGCGGTCGTTCAATGATCTACCACGCTGCAAAACTTGCAGATAAAATGGCTGATGCGCTGGCAAGTGGTGATCAAGCTGCTTATGAAGCTGCCGATGACAAACTTGGTTTCTATACTCCAATTCTTAAAGGTTTCTTGACTGAATTAGGTTTGGAAGCTGCAAACCATGGTATCCAAGTATATGGCGGTCATGGTTTCATCAAAGAATGGGGCATGGAACAAATCGCACGTGATGCACGTATCTCAACATTGTATGAAGGTACAACGGGTGTCCAAGCACTTGACTTATTAGGTCGTAAAGTTCTTTTAAGCTCAAAAGGTAAAGTTGTTCGTGACTATACTGCTGAAATCTTAAAATTCTGTGCTGCACATGCTCGCAACAAGTATTTACGTCGCTTCGCTTGGGACTTAACTAAGGTTTGCGCTCAATGGAACACATTAACTGTTCGCATCATGCTTGCAGCACGCAAAGACCGTGACATCGTATCTTCTGCTTCTGCTGATTTCTTGATGTTCTCTGGTTATGTGATGATGGCTTATTTCTGGGCTCAACAAGCAGTGATTGCTTCTGAAAAACTAGAAGCTGGTAACGGCATTGAAACGCCTGAATTCTATAAAGCAAAAATCAAAGTTGCAGATTTCTATTTTGACCGTTTATTGCCACGTGCACAAGGTCACGCAGAATCAATGGTAACGACTTCACGTACTTTGACTTCACTTGCTCCAGAACACTTCAGCTTCGATTACTAATCGGAACTGACAAAAAGAGCGCTTGATGCGCTCTTTTTTTATACTAATTTTTCTATTCCGCCTTTTCAAACACATAGGCTTTTTTAGGAAATGGATATTCCTTAAAGAACTTACGGTTGCGGCCCTGATCCCCATTCCAGATTTTATCCAGATCCATCACAAGATTCTGGTCCTGATTGATCCGATAATATAAATTCACATCCACCGCATCACAGCGCACAACGATCTCTTGTTCTGTGGGCTCAACATGCCATTGCACCTGCTTACAGGTTCGCTCTATTTTGGCCATATTGCGCGATGGATCTGAACCCAAACGCCCGAAACTGGTATTGGTCCAATAAACTGAACCATCTTCTAATAAATTTAAGATATATTCCGCTTCTTTTTCATCTTTGACACAACCGGCAAATGCATCAGTACAAGGAATACGCGCATGATAGCGCCCAACATATTGCATATCTTGTTGAGTCGGTTGCGTCATATGTTTAGAAGCAACATGAGGAACTGTTGCTTGTCCAGCAACCTCAGTCAGTGACATTCCTTCACTTGCATTTGTTCGTGCTTGCTCAGCATCTAACATGACTGGAATAGAACTTTCATCACCAGTTGGCTGCGCTTGGTTTGATGTTTTCATTGAATCTGGATGATAGCTATCACAAGCACTCAAGCCCAAACTCAATAAAAATCCTACACTAACATGCTGTAAGAAGAACCTGAACCGCATATCCACAAATCTCTAGTATCAACATCGTTGTCACACTTTTTTCAAAAACATCCGATGGTTCTGCAAAATATAGGAAGCATTTGAATATTCGTCTATTCCCTCAAATGGGTAATTATGGCGGACGTAACTTAATGAAATAGCAAATTAACAAAGCAGTATGCTTTAAGTCGGTGCATTTTAGGTGATACTGTCGTTTTTTCCATCAGCCTTTTACACACCGTAACGATTCTCCCATCTGTTTAAACTTTAAAAAAACCAGTTCACCCCTATCTCATTATTAACAGCGACTTATCATGAATGAAGCCTCATTCTGTTGCTGTATCAAATATTTTAGGAGAAAAATTAAATGACCAATTCTGGTTTATATCGCTCAAACCGACAAAGCATGATCGCTGGTGTAATGGGCGGTATTGCGGAACGTTTTGGTTGGAATGCAAATTTATTACGCTTGATCTTTGTAGTGATTTCACTCATGAGCGCAGCTTTCCCTGGTATTTTGGTTTACCTGATTTTGTGGTTAGTAATTCCAAAACAACAGCAAAGTCGCGTTGATTATGTACAAGGCTATAATCAGCCCGTAAAAACCGTTTATGAAGACCAAAGCATAAAACGTTAATTTCTTTGCCTCTTTTGGTCGCTACGGTTGAATTTCCCCCTAATACAACCGTAGCTTTTTTTTATTCTGATTGAAGCTTTTGACGATTGAGTTGTTGTTGAAGCGCAGCGATCATATCCGCACGACTAATCATGCCAATCAAACGTTGATTTTCCACGACAGGAATATAATTAAAAGATTTTTCTACAAAATAAGGAATAAGATCTTGAATCGGTTGTAGCGGATCAACCGTTACCACGCGATGACTCATAATTTGATGGACATAGTGTTGCCATGAATTTCTTGGATCTGCTGCACCTTTAAACCACTCCACAACCTCATACAAAGCAAGTGTCCCGACCAAATTATGCTCTGAATTTACCACAGGCAAACTCATTAAATTTACCGCTTTGAATTTATCTAAGGCTTGCTGAATATCATCATCTTCATGTAGCTTAATCACATCACGACTCATAATATCTTGGCAAACAAATGAATGATTCAAACGCTCATTGGCATGCTCTTGTGCCTCTAAAATGATCTTTTCCAAATCATACTGACTAATATCTAATAATTCTGTGTGGTGTGCTAAAGCATGTTTAATATCTTTAGGTTGGATCGAAACTTTCTGAGTTGGTGTCGGGTCTTTGGAACGCTCATTGACATGCGCTGTAATCGGATAATGACGTCCAATCAAACGATTGAAAAAGACAGCAATCAACAAAAGTAAAATTGAGTTGAGTAATACGGGATACAGCACAAAATGAAAGCCTAGACGATGTACAGCATCACCGCCTAAAACCGCGGTAATCGCCACTGCACCGCTTGGAGGATGCAATGAATCAGTTGTCATCATCATAAAAATGGCTAACCCAACTGCGACACTAAAAGCAGAGGTTAAATCAGGTAATAACTGTGTGCATGTCACACCAATTAAACCAGCCAATATGTTGCCAACCACAACATTCCACGGTTGCGCTAAAGGACTATTCGGAACTGCAAAAAGCAGTACAGAAGAGGCACCCATCGGGGCGATATACCATGCATTCATACCGCCCAATACATACCAACTAATTAAAGAGGATATTGCTAAACCACAAAGCGCACCAAATCCTGAAAGTAAACGTTCTTTGAAAGGTAATACTTTGTAATTCGGTTTTAAGAAATTTAGCCAGTCTGATTGGGTTAAGCTCACAATGCACCTTGCTGGAATAGGGTTGTTTTATTGGTTGCAGCAGTATACGCCGACTCAGACTGAAGATGTATTTAAATTACAGTTTTAAATAATAACGAAAACTGATCAAGGTTAATTTAAATACTCCTCCAATTGCTCCAATCGCTCTGCATATTTTTGCATGGGGCAAAACTCATACATCGGCGAACCGATATAAGCACCAGCATTACGGCACTCTTGATCGACAAAATTTTTCCAGAGCTGTTGTGATTTCATGATGTCCTGATAGCGTTCAAGCTGCTTGTATTCCTGACTCTGTTTTTTTATTTGATCCAATACCTGCACAATCTGCTTTGCATATAAAGTTTTGGTTCTGGTGCTACAGATCTCCACCACAGCATTATTGATATTGCCCAGTTTTAGCTGTTGAATGGTGTCATCGACACATTGGCTATAAGGATCTATCGCTTTATCTTGCGTTTTGGCAAATACCAAAGTACTCAAACAAGCCATAATCAGTACTGCTGTTTTTAAAACTAATTTAGTCATGAATGTGCTCTTTTGTTATGTTGGTATTTTTAAAATAATAATCAAAAAATGCCTTAAACATATTTTTCATTCAAATATCGCCAATAACGTTTTGGCAAATATTGCACATGCAATTTCACATTCTGACGTTCTTTAATATTGATACTATTGAAATAATCTTTCCAAAGCTGATCATATAATTCTTCTTGTTCATCTAATTCTAATTGGAAGTTTTGACTAGCCTCATTTTCAATATTACGGTCAATCTGATGAGCATCTAGAGACACCTCATGAATCTCGTGTAAGTCATAATACAGTCCATATTTGCGTTGTTCGTCATAAATGAGCCAACGTTGATCTTGATAACGACGCTTAAAATGCGGCTGTATCAAAGGTAATACATTAAAATCAGGTCGAACTAAACTTAAAAACAATCCATCTGTGGTTTTCTTAAACCGCACAAAAGCTTCCATACGATGCTTTTCGCGCCCGACCTTTTTCGTCCATTGCGAAATCGCTAAAACACTAGGATGAGAGTAATTTTTTTCGACTGAATGTTGATGTCGAAAGACATAGATACAGTAATTAAATAAATGCTGATAGGCATCCAAAGATTCAGATAAATAGGCAAAATAAAATTGTTTCAGAGATGAATGCGAAAGTTTCTGCTGTAAAGCTGACCAAACACGTGCTGCATGTTGCTCATGATTTGGAATTTCAACCACCGTGGCAAATAAGCCATGCTGTGCACCTTGGTTTAAACACAGTTGAACGTGGAATTCTTTAAATTGAAAAGCACGAAATACACAGTTGAGTAAACCGACCATAGAGCCATCAAAGTAGTAATAAACCACCGCATCACTGAGCATGTTTAAAATCCTAAACTCAATTGTGGTGACAGTTGTTTCACGTATTTAGATGAACCCTGCGTTAATATTTGCTGACGAATATCAGTTGTAGAAAGTTCCTTTTGAAACCGTGGACTATCTTCACAACGAATAAAAAACTGGGCACGTGAATACGCCACACCAAGTTGTTTCAGCAAATCAATATGCACTTTACCAAAACGGCGCGCTTGTACGATTTTCTTGGCAGACTTTACCCCAATGCCAGGCACGCGAAGAATCATTTGATAATCCGCACGATTTAAATCCACTGGAAACTGCTCGGGATGACGCAACGCCCAACTCAGTTTGGGGTCTACGTCCAAATCTAAATGTGGGTGTTTTTCATTGACGATTTCATTGACTTCAAAACCATAAAAACGCATCAACCAATCACTTTGATAAAGCCGATTTTCCCTTAATAAAGGCGGCGCCGAACCGACCGCTGGTAAATAGTTATTTTCTGTGTTGATTGGAATATAGCCTGAGAAATACACCCGTTTCAGTTTAAATTCCTTGTAATGTCGATCTGCCATCACAAGTACGTCTTGATCAGTTTCCTGATGTGCGCCGACCACCATTTGCGTGGTCTGCCCTGCGGGTACATATTTTGGCACATGCTTGATAATCTGGCGTTCATCTTTGAGTTGAATCAGTCGATCTCGCACTAAGCCTAAGTCTTTTTGTACTTCTTGATGTGATTTTTCAGGAGCAAACGTTTTTAATCCGATCTCGGTTGGCATTTCTAAATTGATGCTCATACGGTCAGCATAAAGCCCTGCTTCATGTATCAGTTCAGGCGATGCACCTGGAATAGTTTTGAGATGAATATAGCCATTAAAATTTTCCTCTAGACGTAGTTTTTTCACCACTTGAAGCATCCGCTCCATCGTATAGTCGGCGGATTTAAAAATGCCTGAGCTAAGGAATAACCCCTCTATATAATTACGACGATAAAAATTAATGGTCAGGTCAACCACTTCTTGTACGGTAAATGCAGCACGTTTCACATCATTAGAACGACGTGACACACAATAAGCACAATCAAAAATACAGACATTACTGAACAAGATTTTCAGCAATGAAACACAGCGCCCATCTTCGGTATAGCTATGGCAAATCCCTGCCCGACTGGCATCGCCTAAACCTTTATCTTTATTTTTACGGTCACTACCACTGGAGGAACAGGACACGTCATATTTGGCTGCGTCCGCAAGAATTTGCAATTTTTCACGAATGCGATCAGACATAGCAAGCACCTCAGTGACAACATCATTTCAAAGCTAACATTTCATGATTTGAAAATTAAGATTGATAAAGATGTTATGCGTCATGAGGTGACGTTTATGTGAATGGTTTCCTATTCAGGACTTTGCCAACTGGGAAAATATGTCGGCTATGGGTACGTTTTGAATTAACTCGAAAATTAAACAAAAGCGTTTAAATAATTTATTATCAGAACTTGTCGCTGAAACGCTTGAATCCTTTGCACTGCACCCGAAAATCCTTATACTTAAGCACAATTTTTGTTTGATTCCAGTGGATGCACCATGAGTCGTGCTATATCGCATATTGACACATTTCAGGGCTTAATTCTTGCCCTACAAAACTATTGGGCGGAGCAAGGCTGCGTCGTATTACAACCATATGATATGGAAATGGGCGCAGGGACATTCCACACTGCAACTTTCTTACGCGCATTAGGCCCAGAAACCTGGAACGCGGCTTATGTTCAACCGTCACGTCGTCCGAAAGACGGTCGTTATGGTGAGAACCCAAACCGCTTACAACACTATTATCAGTTCCAAGTGGTACTTAAGCCGAATCCAGATAATATCCAACAACTTTATTTAGATTCATTAAAAGCGATCGGCATCGATACGCTGACGCACGACATCCGTTTCGTCGAAGATAACTGGGAATCTCCAACACTAGGCGCTTGGGGTTTAGGTTGGGAAGTTTGGTTAAATGGTATGGAAGTGACTCAGTTCACTTACTTCCAGCAAGTCGGTGGTGTTGAATGCTACCCTGTGACTGGTGAAATCACATACGGTTTAGAACGTCTTGCAATGTACCTTCAAGGTGTAGACTCAGTTTACGATCTTGTTTGGACCAAAGGTCAATTCGGCACTGTGACATACGGCGATGTATTCCATCAAAATGAAGTGGAACAATCGACCTATAACTTCGAATATGCGCCAGTCGATAAAATGTTTGAGTTATTCGATTTCTATGAAGCTGAAGCCTCTCGTTTAATCGAAGCTGAACTACCACTCCCTGCTTACGAACAAGTGATCAAAGCATCACATTGCTTTAACTTGTTAGATGCGCGTGGTGCGATTTCGGTAACTGAACGTCAACGTTATATTTTACGTGTTCGTACTTTGGCGCGTTCTATTGCACAAAGTTATGTGGCTGCACGCGCGAAACTGGGTTTCCCAATGGCAGAACCACATTTACGTGATGAAGTATTAGCGCAGTTAAAAGCACAAGTTGAGTTCGATGCAGCCCAAGCTGAAAAAGCGAAGGAGAATAAATAATGACAAAGCATACTGTTTTATTCGAACTTGGCTGTGAAGAACTTCCACCAAAAAGCTTAAAAACTTTACGTGATGCCTTAAAAGCTGAAACGGAAAAAGGCTTAAAAGATGCAGGCTTAAATTTTGCTGCGATCGAAGCTTATGCTGCACCACGTCGTTTAGCCTTGAAAATTGTCGATATTGATGCGGCTCAAGCAGACACACAAAAACGTTTTGACGGTCCTGCTGTTCAAGCCGCTTATGATGCAGAAGGCAAACCTACTAAAGCACTTGAAGGCTTTATGCGTGGTCAAGGCATTACGGTTGATCAGCTTTCGACCTTCCAAGCAGGCAAAGTTGAAAAAGTTTGCTTTTTGAAAGATGTGAAAGGTCAAAGCCTAGATGCTTTACTGCCACAAATTTTACAAACTGCATTAGACAACTTACCAATCGCAAAACGTATGCGTTCAGCAGCAAGTCGTACTGAATTCGTACGTCCTGTAAAATGGGTTGTTTTACTAAAAGATGATCAAGTGGTTGAAGCAACTATTCAAGATCATAAAGCAGGGAATGTGACTTATGGTCACCGTTTCCATGCACCTGAAGCCGTGACTTTGGCGCATGCAAATGACTATTTGGCGACTTTAGAACAAGCTTATGTGGTTGCGAACTTCGAAAAGCGTCAAGCAACCATTCAAGAACAAGTGAAAAAGTTAGCTGATGAAGTCAATGCAACTGCGATTGTTCCAGCGGACTTACTTGATGAAGTCACCAGCTTGGTTGAATGGCCTGTTGCTTTACGTGCAACTTTTGAAGAGCGTTATTTGGCTGTTCCTCAAGAAGCCTTGATTACCACCATGCAGGACAATCAGAAGTATTTCTGCTTAATCAATGCGGCAGGTAAATTACAGCCTTACTTCATTACTATTTCAAATATTGAGTCGAAAGATCCGATTCAAATTATTGAAGGGAATGAGAAAGTTGTACGCCCTCGTTTGTCGGATGCAGAATTCTTCTTCCTACAAGATCAAAAGCAACCGCTTGCATCTCGTAAAGAAAAACTTGCGAATATGGTATTCCAAGCGCAATTGGGTACGCTTTGGAACAAATCAGAACGTATTGCGAAATTAGCCGTTGCCTTGTCGCCGATTACAGGTGCAAATGCAGCCGATGCTGAAAAAGCAGCATTACTCGCTAAATGTGATTTGACCTCTGAACTTGTAGGTGAATTCCCTGAACTTCAAGGGATTGCAGGCACTTATTATGCTCGCCTTGAAGGTGAGAATCATGAAGTTGCTGAAGCTTTAGGTGAGCAATACTTACCTAAATTTGCGGGTGATGTATTACCACAAACTAAAACAGGTACAACGATTGCGCTTGCAGATCGTTTAGATACGCTTGTTGGTATTTTTGGTATTGGTCAAGCACCAACAGGTTCGAAAGACCCATTTGCATTACGTCGTTCTGCTATCGGTATCTTACGTTTGATCATTGAAAATGAACTCGATGTGACGATTGAAGAACTGGTTAACTTCGCGCTTCAAGGCTATGGCAATGTAGTTAAAGATCATGACAAGACCCGTGCGGATGCCGTTGCATTCCTTGAAGGTCGTTACCGTGCCAAGTATGAAGACCAAGGCGTAGCGGTTGATGTGATTCAAGCGGTTCAAGCACTTGCACCAAAATCTCCTCTTGATTTTGATAAGCGTGTGACTGCGGTGAATCATTTCCGTACTTTGCCAGAAGCGGCTGCATTGGCTGCGGCAAACAAACGTGTTGCTAATATTCTTGCAAAAGAAGCAACGCCTGAAGGTGCAGTCGTTGAAGCAAATCTGGTTGAAGCTGCTGAAAAAGCACTTTATGCAGAGTTGTCTGCACTTACGCCAGTGGTTCAGCCTTTACTTGCTGCACGTAACTATACAGAAGCGTTATCTAAGCTTGCTGCACTTCGCGCGCCAATTGATGCTTTCTTTGAAGGCGTGATGGTGATGGCGGATGATGCTGAATTAAAAGCCAACCGTTTACGTTTGTTGGCTCAGTTGCGTGATTTATTCACAGCGATTGCAGATGTAAGTGTATTGCAGGGTTAAGTCTTTATAATTCTTGATCTTTCAAATAAACCCCGCTATAAAATTAGTGGGGTTTGTTTCATTGAGTAATCATCAGCCAAATTTTAATTCAAATTGCCATTCTGTGATTCATCTGAATTATATTACTGATACTTAACGTTGGAAATCAGACACCCCTCGGCTAGAACGATTTACTAGGAGGCTGGGACATTGTCCTTGTTGAAGTGCCAGTAGCCTCTGCTTTAACCAACCCACGGCTTGATGATTTGCCCATTCCAAGGGAGGAAAGCGTAGCCAGAAGAAGCATCTTGCAACGCACCTTGAACTTCCATCAGGGTATTGATTTCATCAAGTGCCATTTCTAGATCATCAATGGTTACCTCAAACCGAGCATCGCACAGACTGATGCTTTGTTCATATTCAGTTCCTTCAGCAATCTCTTGGGCCTCTTTGATAACGTGAGGCTCCCGAACCAGAACTATTTGAAATTTCGAAGAGCCGGAACGCTCCACCATCAAAGAGTTTCCGTTCTGATAAACTTGCAGGTTGTACGCTCTCAATTCTTGTTCTGCTCGCTCGAGGGTACAGCTGTCACTACGAAAGAGGATAAGGCACGATCCTTTCATTGGATACTCCAAAGAAGCTTAACTTTCCGCGTAAGGTGCAAGCACCCACAATAAAATAAACAAAACTCAGTAATCACTCAAACCGAAAATTGCCCCGTACGCGGCTGGGTGCTTGTCACACTTGACGAGCAAGTTAGGCACTACACAACACAAAAATTCTAAATTTAAACACACATGATATTTTAATAAGCAAAATTTATATATCTAATTCAAAGTTATTTTCTGAAATCCTTTTGATACAAATAGCATAGCAATCAGGTAAAGATGGTAGCTCCATTGTTATAGGATTTTCTTCCCAATAATCATCTTCTTTGTAAATAATATATTCATTATTGAAATCATGATTTTCTGCAATGTAATAACTTGGATACGTTTCGTACAAATTAAAATGTATTGAATAAACATCTAAGCGAAATCCTGACTTTCCACTTTTATCCTGAATTGCCCAATAATCTGGAATTTCACTCCGAGAAACAATCTCTGCAAATTTAACAGCACTTTCAATATCATTCCAAGCTTCCGTTACAACTTCTTGTGCTGCAATAAGATATTTTGTTGGCTGTTCATTTTTTGGATATTGCACATATATCAATCGTCGCCCAAACTGGAACTCACATTGCGAAATATATTCATTTACATCCCAATGCCCAAGCATAGATTCCAAAAGAATATTAACAACCATTTTGATAACTATCTCACTGCCTAACTAAAAACTTAACAGGCAATGCCCCGCAATAAAATTAACATATGCGAGGTTGCCAAAACTATCGAAAATTGCCCCATAATTGGCTGGGGCGTTATCCCACTTGAGCACTAAGTTAGACTAATGTATTAATTACTTTCAAGCCAATTCAACATATCTATTCGTACATCTTGATATGGCTTAGATGTTAATTCCCAAACCATATTTTGAGCAGCAACTTCCAATGTTGTTTCTTTAAATGGGAATACCAATGATCATATCTATCAATAAAATTGGTATTCGGCCATTTTTTTTGTTCAAAGCCTCAATCTATAGAATCCAATTTGAACTTATAACTTTAGATATTGTATAACCATCAAAACCAATATTTGATGAAAATAATGGATGGCACGGAATTGCTTCATCATTAGGATAGCCATATTTATATAACAAACACAGTTCCGTCCTGAATATTGCTAAACCACAATCATGAAGAAAACCATCTGCTCTTTTTTCAACGGCGAGAAAACAGAATATTAATTTATTTTAGCTACTTAGCACCAAAGGATCAGTCACTGACTCTGGATAGAACTCAATCTCAGACTTGATAACTCTTTGCATAAAGAACCCAAGAGTCTAACTACTCTTATGCGGCAGAAGTGACATATAAGATTCCCAATTCTGCCTCACAAGACATCTATTTTGATTAAAAATAAAACGTGAAAATATTGATTTTACTGAATTAAAACTATCATGGGGAAAATAAAGCGTCAACGAACATAACTTCTTAATTTGGTGAGGCAGCGAATAAGCTACAGGCATATAAACCATCAAACTAAATAGACACAATATTTACGCACTGTATCAATTTCACATCACCTACATTCTTTTCCTAAACCTAACGATAAGCTATAAAACTTGAATTGCAACATTATTGCCAAAGGGATAAAAGATGATGAAGAAAATACCCGCATTGTGTTTAACGACTACACTGATCGCATCGTCTTCTCTCTGGGCAGCCGAAACAAATACAACCACAGCGAGTACAAATGCTGCAACGGCTGAAAAAACACTTCCTTATGGTGACAACCCTAGTCTTGGTCGAGTATTGCTGTATAAAACAGGTAAAGGTCTACAAAACCTAGGTGATTCAATTCAAGGTGCATCTGAAAACACATCACAAAAAATGAGTGAAAGATGGAAAAACACCAAAGAATACACTGCTGAACAATCCGTCATTGTTCAGGAACAAACCGAAAAAGCCAAACAATACACTGCTAAAAAATGGCAAGACACCAAAGATGCTGTAGTAGGTACAAATAATGGAAATGTGCCAATCGAACGTGCTGAACTTAGTCAGCCATCATCAAATTAATACGATTGAACAAAATTTATAGGAATGAATGAAACAATGACAGTTATGCCTTTTAAAACCATTTTGCTTTGTTTAGTCAGTAGTATTGGCTTTACCGCGTGTTCAACGCTCTCTTCTCAAACCGAGCAGCCTTTACAGCAACTGCAAGTGGTTCAGAACATTGATGCCCTACCCGATACCAAGACCAATGCCGCATCCTTAAATAAATACAAGAATCATTGCATGATCCAGTTTACAGGTTATTTTGATGGTGGTCAGAGCACAGAGACATGGGAATTTAAAGGCAATCAGTTGAGTCGGGCTTTTTCTGAGACCTATCAATATGTGCCGAATCGTTTATTCAATGCGACCACTGAAAAACCTGTATTAGATCAGAAAACGCGAAAAACCACAGTATTTGACATTCAGAAACCTGAGGTAAAACATAACTTTGACAAGTTAAAAAGCCACTTTAACCAAACCGTTTTGGACCAATGTAGCTAAGTTTGCCATCTCCATAATTTCTATCCAAAGTGTTTTTAAGCTGTAATGTGCTTGTAAAGTTTTGCTGAAATCCATCGCTTTCTTTCTTTTGCTCGCTATGATGTATTGGCGTTGATGAAGTACCCCAATACGGTACATCGCTAAGGAAATCGCAATGAAAAAAATGATCAAAACAGCTATCGTCACAACAACTCTACTTGCTTCTGCATCTATTTTTGCGCAAAACGTTGGTGTAAATGCCAATGGTTCTGCACAAGTCAATGTCGAATCAAGTGGCTTGATCAAAGGCGTTACTGGTGCAGTTAAAAATACAGCACAAGGCGTTGGTCATGCTGCTCAACATGTTGGTCATGCTGCTGTAGATACAGGTATAAATGCCACTCAAAAAACGGTTGGTGTCGCAACCAATGTGAGTTCACAAGTTATTAATAAAACAGGTGAGGCTGTCAAAAATACGCGTGATTACACCGTAGACAAAGCAAATGATGGCAAGCGATTTACAACTGACCAAAAAGCCAACATCAAAAAACGAATTGAAGAAAAGCAAACTAAATCTAAAGCATTAAATTTAAATGCGGAAACGAATTTAAATACACAAGTGAATGGTAAAACTTCATCTCTAAATGCAAAAACAGGCTTAAATGCAGATCGAAAAAATCTGCAAACAGGTGCCAATGTTGGTGTGAAAGTATTAGGTGTAAATGCGAATGTAAATACCAATGCAAAAGTGGGTACAAACTAATTTTCGAACCCATCCTCAAAAGCCCTTTGCTTAAGCAAACGGCTTTTGATTATGTGATTTAGTCTATCAATTGTAGTTTAGTCTGCTCATCTGCATGATTTTCAATAAAATGTCCCTGCCCATGATCATCACAACTCAAGGTTAAATTTTTATAACTGAGTTGATAAAATTCAGGATAACGTTTAAAAATCAATAAAGACTGATCCAAAGCCAAAGCTTCACCGACTTTAACTAATTTATGAATCCCACGATCATTCATCGTCAAAACATAAGATTCTGCATTTAACTCAAGTTCAACAACAGCATTCGCACTAGCTTTCAATGGCAACAGATATTGTTGATTCGCCTGAATTGCTTCAGCGTTATAAGCCTCTAGCTTTAAGCTGACTAAATTAAAAACTAACCATGTATTTTGAATCGTGCGAATGGTCGGCACTGAGCTGTCCATCTGTTGGATAAAATGCGGATGAATACCTAACTTCCGTAAATTTTGCTCAGTACCCTGTTGTAGATTAAATAATTGTTGAACCAATTTTTGCTTAAGAACAGCATCAAAATAACGTTCATCTAATTCAAAATCGTTATTTTGCAAGATTCGTAATAAAGCTTGATGATGCCTGCTCAATAATGCATCTAGTACATGGCGATAGTAGAACTTGCTTTGCTTTTTAACCTCTCGAACGCGCTTATAAAAATAAGTAATCTCAAAAGGTTGCTCAACAAAATCATTGAGTAATTGCGAACTTGCCAAAACCGAGAGTGCTTCATGTCCTGTAAAAGGCAAATGAATCACATGCATCTTTGGTAATAAGGGCTGTATTTTTAAGAAATGTTCTTTATCTTCTGCATAGTATGGATCATAGACAATGATGTATTCACGAGATGAATCCACCTCATCCGCCTGAATCTGCATATTTTGATGAATAGATGCGTCAAAAAATTCTGCATAACGGCGATCATGAACCACATCAGGGTCTATCGAATATTGTGGTACAAAAGCAACGATTTTATGCATATTCAATAAATTAGAATATTTAATCGCAGCATAGCCTCCCATTGATCCACCATAACCCACAATCTGCTCAAACTGTTCTAAGATCGGCTGAATCTGTCGCTGCATTTCAAGCATGCTGCTTTGAGGAAACCAAGATTTTTGCTTCGGCATAATCCCGATAACATTGTATTGATATTTTATGAGTGATTTTTCAGCATTAATTGACATTCCTTTGGCACGACTAATCAAATCGCCAAACGAAACCACTAAAGTGTCACTTGAACCTTTTAAAAAAATAACGCGAATATGTTCATCTTCAAATATTATTTGCTTATCCATGCTCACACTGAAAAATTAATCCTAGGCTTGTCGCAAAAAGCCATCAAATGATGTCTTTGCCAAACCCTATTTGCGGAGTATCTTATTTTATAGAGATAAGACAGATTAAAAAGCGCAAAAAATGACACAATCCTTACATCCTTCCGCTCAAAAAGGCTTTAGTTTAGGGGCTGAACTGTATCAACAAGTTCGTCCCAGTTACCCACCAGAAATCCTCGTTTGGCTGCAAGATCAGCTCAAAGTCGGTGAAAATTCCACTGTTATTGACCTTGGTTCAGGGACTGGCAAATTCTTACCTTTCCTGCTTCAGACACAGACAAAAGTGATTGCGGTTGAACCTGTGACAGCGATGCGAGAACAACTGGAGCAACGCTATAACACAGTCGAATGTCTACAGACTTCAAGCGATCAACTTCTGGTGAAGGATGCATCCATTAACGCCATTATTTGTGCCCAATCTTTTCACTGGTTCTCAAATATCGAAACGCTCAAGGAAATGTATCGGGTATTAATTCCTACGGGGCATCTTGGACTGGTTTGGAATCAACGTGATATTACTGTTGACTGGGTCAAAGCGTTGGCCGATGAAATCGCCCCATTTGAAGCAGATACACCACGTTATCATAGTGAGAAATGGAAACAGGTTTTTGAGCAACAACAGCTCTTTCAATTCAACGGTCTTCAGACCTTTCAACTCAAACATACAGGCACAGTAGAACAAGTGGTCAGCAAACGCTTACTTTCCACGAGTTTTATTGCAGCAATGCCAGAACATCAACAACAGCAATTAAAAGCAAGATTTGAACAAATTGTATTTGATTTTACAGGCCAAACTGCTCAAGATCAGATTGATTTTCCTTATACAACCTTTGCCTACCATTTCCAAAAAATAGCAAAGTAACAATAAATCAGGTGTTTCTATGACCTTTAAATTTAAAACCACGATTGCACTCAGTTGCTTGATCAGCTCTACACTATTACTGAGTGCTTGTAACAAAGATCCTAAAGTACCCTCTCAGCAAGAACAGCAAACTCAAAATTCTAATGATGCCATTGGTCAGCTTAAACAAATCCCGATTAAACAGTTCCCTACAACGGCTGACGATGCGCATGATATTGCGATTTTAGATGACTATGACCGTCGTTTTACCGAAATGAGCGACAGCATGGAAATAGAGCTGGCAAAGATGAAAGAAGCCAATACGCTCACTCCAGCGTTTGAACAGCAACGCCAAACAGATAATGTTCAATCGGCATTGAATATGCTGAAAGAGTTAGAACTTAAAACAGAACAAGGTCGATATATTCAAGGACTTTTATATGAATACTGGGATAATCAAGCCAAAGTACTTGAGCAAAGTACCTTAGCGAGTACCACAGAAAATACTGATACGGCCAAACAAGTTGATCATTTAAATGAATATCTACATGCGCAAAGCCAACTACACCATTGGAAAAGTTCTCAACCAACAGAAACTAAAAAGGCGAGCGAGTGATATAAAAAATTGAGGGTCATACGACCCTCTCTTGTTCAACAAGATTAGATTTTTTGTTTTTCTATCCACTGAATTGAATTAACACGGAATAACTCACAAGCACCATCACCCGTATCCGTAGGTGTTAAAGAAGATCGCCAAACCAAATCTTTATCCCGAATCTCAACCAACTCACCTTTCAACTGCACCAAATCCCCACGCTTCACTTGTTTGATTTGCTGGGCAATTTCAGGATTTGCGGGAATAATATGCATATTGGAAACCATTTGCATGGCTTGATTTGCAGGAACAGGTAGCTTATCTATTTTCCAATTCAAATAGCGGTCATATTGATTTACTGAGATTTTACGTGCGATCTCGGGCTTGGCAAACAAACCCCAACTCACGGCATAATCAATCGGAGAAAATTTTGCTTGTTCGTCATCTTGGTACATTTTAGAACCAAGAATACGGAAGTTGCCATAAAAAGGCTGTAACACTGAAATAGACTGATCTTTTGCGATCGGCGATACACCATTGGCAATGTTATATTCTATTCCGCTGGTCGATGCATGTGTCTGTTCAAGCATAACCACCATGCCTAAACTCATCCATAGACGTTTTTTCATGGCTCATCACCCTCAAAATCTAACTAAATTCTTAGAAAAGCGTATCTCTTCATAGTATGCTTAGACGATGAAAAAAATTACTTTTTTTAGTAACAATCAAACTTACTTTAGTCATATTTTTGTGGCTTTGTTACTGATTTCTCTAATCTGAATCAACGAATGGATCTCTATGATTTATCAATTCTATCAACGTCGAGTTTTCCCACATTTACTCAATCAAGTCATGCAGACTGCAAGTTTGATGGATAAGCGTCGTGAATTATTGGTTCCTATCGAAGGTGAAGTCCTCGAAATAGGTTTTGGTACAGGTTTAAATATTCCTTTCTATGGCAATGTTGACTCACTTTATGCTTTGGAACCCAATCCAGATATTTATCATCTTGCCGTTGAACGAGTTCAGCATGCGCCTTTTTATGTTAAGCATGTACAATCCAGCGCAGAAAAACTTCCATTTGCCGATGCAAGTTTAGATCATATTGTTTCCACATGGACTCTCTGTAGTATTCCAAAACTTGATGTCGCCTTAGCAGAAATTTATCGAGTATTGAAACCTACAGGCACCTTTCATTTAATTGAGCATGTGAAACATCCTGACTCGATCAAATTACAATCCTTACAGACCCTACTCACTCCGCTACAAAAAAGGATTGGAGATGGATGCCATCTCAATCGTGATATTGAACGACACCTTGCACAAGCTAAATTTAAATTTCTTGAGAAAGAATATTTTGATGCAGATGGTATTCCTGCTATTGCACAAAAAATGCTATTGGCGCGCGTGCAAAAGTTATAAATTCAAAGCAATCATTAATTTTCAAAATCAATTCTTAGCGTTTCAAAACGAATACGTCCTTCACGTACTGCTTGAGCAATTGCCTGCTGTCCTTTGCTCAAGCGCGCACCACCACTTTTAATATCAAGTAGAATCACCTCAATATCGTCCGCAGTCCCATCACCATCACGAAAATCGGTATAGCCATCAAAAACCACGTAATCGACAGGATCACCGAGAAATTTTGCATCACTGGGTAAATACTGAAATTCAGGTAAAATCGGTGCAAACTGTTCTGCCATTTTCCCTTTTAACACCGCACGACTGGTATTTACACTACGTTTCTGTGCATCTAGCAAAGCTTGCTTATGTTCTAATTCTAATTCAGCAATATATTTTTCATATTCCGCCTGAATACGACCATTCCGCGTATTGGACAAAATCAGCGTGGTAATCACAACACCAATACAACCACCAATTAACATTGCAAGCCAAACCGACATAAAACTTTCCTTTTTCTGAATCTGCTATTTAACTGCAACATTAAACTTTTGTCATGTGTCACACACTCTACTGAAAAAGATGCTAAGGTATAGTTGAATACAAAACGCTTGTTAAAAAATCTAATTTCATGAAGACAATATTAATTGCAAATCAAAAAGGTGGCTGTGGTAAAACCATGACAGCCATTACGCTTGCCACAGCACTGTCACAAAAGGGCTATAAAGTCGCGTTGGCTGATGCTGATAACCAAAAATCATCATTACAATGGTTAAAACAACGCCCTGAAACTGTTGCTGCCATTCAAAGCCTCGACTGGAGGCATGAGAAATCAATTGGTGATGCACCTAAACATCTCGATTATTTAATCATTGATGCCCCAGGCGCACTGTCAGATGAGCATGCAGAACAATTGGTCAGCGAAGCCCATGCGATTGTGACCCCTTTACAGCCCTCATTCTTTGATATTGATAGTACGCGTCGGTTCCTAAAACATTTACAAGACATCAAACGTATACGTAAAGGAAAAGTACAAATTCTATTGATTGCCAATCGCGTGAAAGCGAATAGCTCTAGTTCAAAAGACATTCAAGACTTCTTTAATAAGATTGAACAAGAGCCTGTCGCATGGATTTCCGAACGGAGTGCATATGGGACTTTGGCAATGCAGGGTTTAAGTGTTTTTGACAAGCCACAGAAGAACTTTGTCAGTATCCAGAGTCAGTGGCAGCCTGTTTTAAACCAGTTGGTGGATGATCCAAGTGAATGGTTTTAAGCTGCCTTGCTCCATTAGCAGGATGGAACAAGGCATGAGACCATTGATGTAACTGCATTAATAAAACTTATCTTTATTTAGTTTCAATGAAAGGTGCGGGATTTGGGCTAGGTTGGTCTGTGTCATCACCCTCATCTTTCAGGTTATGTCTCATTTCATCACTATCGAGGTTTTCCATAGCTTTACGGATGGTCTCGTTACCGTGACTACCATCATTTGACTGGATTGCCTGTTCACGTTCCACACCTTGCTCCTGTAGTGCATTTTCAGGATTTTTAGGAATATCTTCCCTTTCTATAGCCTGCTGTAATTGATCACTGTCCGTCAGGCCTTCCACTTGCTGATAACTGAGTTTATCACCGTTCAAGAGGGTAGCCACTGCGCTTTCGGCTTGTGTACCATTGCTGTTATTCGGTTGTGAATGATGGTCCTGATCTGTTTTTGGAGAGGTATTGTCCTGATTATTTGAATGTGTCATCGAACTGCTCCTTAAATTCACTTTATGGATGTGTGATGAATTCAATATAACAATACGCTTTGTAACTCTTTGCCAACTCTTGTATTAAAGTCGATAGCAAATGTTGCTATGGTAAGTTGCTGTATTGCAGTCTTAAAACTTTCGTAAATGCTGAGATATACATATTGCCGATCACGGGCCACTCCATTGAAAATAATCGGCTGGCTGAAACATGCCAGCGGTTTAGCCCCTGATTCCATTTAGAGATTTCAACGTGAAATTACTGAATGAAAATTTTACTGGACGCATTTTTCAGTTAATATGATTTTATTCAACTTTTAGCCCTAGAGACGGAAGCTTGTGCAACAATACGCTCCCACATTACAACGTGTTTTATTGTTTGGACTGTTCTTTGTCTTAATGTATTTGGGATTCAGCATTCTCAAATACTTTATCGTTCCTGTTCTTTGGGCAGCGATTATTGCTTATATGACATGGCCTGTTTATTTATGGGTACAACGTCGCTTTTTTGGTGAAAATCGACCAATGCTAAATGCAACGATCATGATTACGTTGGTCATTTTAGTGATTGGGGTTCCCTTTGTTTGTGCCATTTTCATGCTGCAACTCGAAGGCCGAAATTTATATTTTAATTTACAAAAACAATTATTTTCAGGTCATATTCAAGTCCCCGAGTTTATAAAAACACTTCCGATTGTTGGTAAGGATATCAGTCGTACAGTCAATGAATTAAGTGCCGATCCGAATAGTATTGCGAAGAATGTTGCCGAATGGATACAAGGTCATTTGAGCTATGGCCGTTTTGTACTGAGCGAGATTAGTCGGAATTTAGTTAAACTGGCCTTTGCAATCATGACGTTGTTCTTTTTCTATCGTGATGGGCAAATGATTTTGTCTCAGGTGAGTCGCGCCTTAGAAAAGATCATTGGTCCTCGCGTACATCATTATCTAGAAACCATTTCAGAAACAACACGCGCTGTAGTGTATGGCGTGGGATTAACTGCTGTGGCACAAGCCATTTTAGCAGGTCTCAGTTACTTTGTAGCAGGTGTGCCGAACCCAATGCTACTCACCATGGTAACGTTTATTTTGGCCTTAATTCCATTTGGAACTCCCATCTCCTATTTAGGGGTTGGTTTATGGCTATTTGCTCAAGGCCAAACTGTCGAAGCAATTGGTGTGATTACATGGGGTGTCTTGATTGTAAGTAGTTCAGATAATGTGATTCGACCTTTAGTTATCTCAGGCGCAACTCAAATTCCATTCATTTTAATTATGTTTGGTGTGCTAGGAGGAATCGCAAGTTTTGGTTTAGTGGGCTTATTTATTGGTCCAGTCATCTTAGCTATTTTATTGGCGATCTGGCGTGAATGGTTACATGAAAATGTTCAGGAGCCAATCGCTGCTATTGAAGCGCCACCTGAAACAAAGGCGTGATCTATTTACACGACTTACCATTTAATCTTACTGACAACTTGCGAGTTATCCCATACTTTGTTTGAATCAAACAAATAAAGATGATAGATAAGGATAATTCGCAATGATTTCAACGGTACAAAAGTCTTGTGTTCTGGCAAGTTTAGTTTTGATAATGAGTGCGTGTTCGTCTATTAACTTAGACAACAATGCATCTAAAATTCAAACACAGCCAACGACAACAGATCAGAAACAACTCATACAAGTTTACCAAGTCGATGCCAAAGGTGTAGGTGCATCGATTGGAACAGTAACATTCAAGCAGACAGCAAAAGGTTTATTAATTACCCCTGCGCTTGGAAAACTTTCCCCAGGTGAACATGGTTTTCATATCCATGAAAACGGCTCATGTGAAGCAGCATTAAAGGATGGCAAAATGGGAGCCGCCCTCGCTGCGGGTGGGCATCTTAACCCAGAGAAAGTTGCCCATCACGGTACGCCACTGGATGGACATTTAGGTGATCTACCAGCCCTAACCGTGAATGACGAGGGTTTTGCAACAACACCTGTGCTTGCCCCACGCCTGAAACTTACCGATATTCACGGTCGGGCAATCATGATTCATGCGGGTGGAGATAATTATTCAGATACACCTAAGCCTTTAGGTGGTGGTGGTGAGCGAATTGCCTGCGGTGTTATTCAATAATAAAAGCACTGTGGGTATCTAAAAAGATATCCACAGTTTTGTAGATATTTTATGCAGCTATAAATGACTACGCTATTGGTTCAGCATGTTATTAATTAATTGATCCCCTCGGCTTTACGTTCTTGCATCACTTGTTTGAGCACAGCTCTTGGTTGCATAAACCAAAAACCGATCAAACTGACACTCGCTAATGCAAAAGCCCAAATATGGAAATGCGTATAAAGTACACGCACCAATTCTATAATCACAAAGAAACTCATCATCAATAGCATTGAAACAGCCGCAGCGACTGTCCCTTTGGATACTTCTGAAGACATTAATGCAAAACGATATAAAACTGAAAAACTAATCCCCTCTCCTAAGCTTATTAAGGTCATACCCATCAATAAACACGGCACTAGATAAGTTTGCCAAATCACGCCTAAAATTAAAAACAGCGTTCCAATCAACATAATCGGTAAGCCCATCAAAATGGTTTTGCCTAATCGAAAGCGATCAATAATCTTAATTAGAATAATATTTCCCGCAATAAGCCCAAAAAATACAGGAAATTGCGCTAAACCATATTGCACACTACTAAGCTTCAACTCATCGACCAAGATAATGGGTGACAGCGCAATCCACAGCATTAATGGCATCCCAACCAAAGGTAAAGCAATACTTAACCCTAAGAAACGGCGATTAGTGAATACTTTTTTAAAATCATCAAAAATATAAATAAAAGGTTGTCTAGCTCGACGCTCTTGGGTTGCTGGCATAAATTTATTTAGACCAAACCAACTCAGGAATGAAACGATTGCAATTGCAACAAAACCCCAATGCCAAGATACATAGTCAATCAGAAATGCACCAAGAACAGGCCCAAGTAATGGTGCAAGCAATGAGATATTGGCCATTAATGCCATCACTTTAATGGCATCACGTTCCTCAAATGTTTCCTGAATTGCAGCATAACCCACTGCCGAAATGACCGTAAGGCCAATTCCCTGTAAGAAACGTAAAGTCAGGAATTGTTGGATATTCTGGGTCAATAAGATCAGCAAACAACAGATGGTAAAGAAAGCCACGCCTGCCAATAATACTTTCTTACGTCCGAGACGATCTGAAAGAGGTCCAAGCAACCAAGCAACGCTTGCTCCACCCAATAAATAAAAAGACATGGAAGATGGTGCCCATGTTGCACTAACACCGAATTGTTCCGTAATCGCCAACATCGCTGGCTGGATTAAGTCATTACCGATATATACTGAAAATTCGAATAGCACTAAAGCTAATGGAAACATGAGCGTTATACGGTTTAACGCCATGCTTTGATTATTCGTCATAATGTTCTATTCACAAAAATAACCAATTCGCGTGCAGCCCATTCCCTTGAAAAAAAGAAAATAGATTCCGCACCACATCATTTTATGGTTTTGATTTAAATTAAATTTTGATTTCCATGCAGTGAGAGCGCATGTAAAAATGTGAAAACACCGTATTCACGAGGTGTATTAAGAAAAAAATTTATTTACGTGAGATTGGTAAAAAGTTTTACCTATTGGAAAAATTTCCAAGCGCAACTTTAGCACTTTTTAAAAATGCCTGCAATTTAAGCAATAAAATGAATTGTGTGGATATGTGAATAACCAAAAAGTTATCCACATTTTTGTTTGGTTTTTACTCATCGTCAATTTATCAATGAGATTCAGGAGCACAATTCAAACTGGAATTTATTGGTATTGTCCCCTCTCACACACTGATAGCTTTGTTTTTTATTTACAATCTTCCAGACTTGTTGATCACGCTTTAACTCATATTCGGTACGAATAGCTGCAACAGAATCATCTAATTGGGCTTGTTCAACAGTGATTTCCGCATCTGTTGGGTTTTCAGCACGATTAAACTGCTGATCAATTTTGAGATTAGTTTCATCATGAAATAAATTTGGTTGATCGAGTAAAACCGCATGTATTGCTGTACTTTTTTGTACCGCTGCTTCTTGCTGTGACTGTGCAATCGGCTGATTGCATGCGGTTAAAAATAAGCTACACCCTAAAACCATCCAAATTTTATACATTTTGTACCTTTCCTATTTACCACATGCATTTATGCTACTATGCAAAACTGGATTTCAAAGCAACAAAATGTATATGACTTATGAGAGATTTGTTGTATTGATCAATCATTTGAACATCATCACAAGTCACTAAAAAAACAAATTTTATAACATAAACATCACCACGGATTAGGCATCACCAATGTCAGATTTAGGGCTTGTTGAGAATTAACAAAGGCAACTGATTAATTTATAATAGTACTATGGATAGATACATACTTACTGATGCCCAATGGGCAAAAATGGAACCTTTTTGCCTAGGTAAAGTGACCGATCGAGGTCGTAGTGGAAAAGATAATCGATTATTTTTAGAAGCAGTTCTATGGATTGCCCGTACAGGCAGTCCATGGCGTGATCTACCTGCTCATTTTGGTAAATGGAATACCGTCTTTAAAAGATACCGTGATTGGGTGAAAGCTGGTGTATTTGAA
>JACCDZ010645830.1_pt1 | contig 74303 bp, 75 predicted proteins | sample 7449551 | NCBI WGS metagenome assembly JACCDZ01 (sample SAMN15323452, study PRJNA562643) | freshwater metagenome | isolation source: river surface water | place: USA:Blue River Watershed | collected 2017-08-18
ACTCAGCTAATTCTCACTTACTCAATAATCATTTTCTTCTGTCTAGATCCATCACTGTACACATAGATGAAAAGCCTGTTTGGCGCAGGAACAGCGTCTCTTCCTGTTTCATCAAGCACTCTGATTAACTTTTTGCTGATGGATAGTTCTTCAATACCAACTGTATAATCAGGAACAATATGCAATGTATATTCTGAACTTGGGGACCATCCTGTTGAATCAATAGTGAATGTCAAACAAGAGTCAGTAAGACATCCCTCTGGTGATGTTGCAAACAAACAAAATGTATATGTTCCCGTTGAACCGTAATTTGTTGTTGTATATAACGATGTGTCAGCATAACCATTTCCGAAGTCCCATCCCCAAAAAGTAGCACCCGTAGTTTGACAAACAACAAAGGTTTCATTTGGCTCGATTACCATTGACTCAGGAATAAAATATATGCTGATTGTTGGTTGAGTGTCCAATACTCCATCACAGTTATTATCTAACCCATCACAAATTTCATAAGCTCCCGGGTAAATAAATGGGTTATTATCGTTGCAGTCACTCCCTCCGGATGCTGAATATCCATCACCATCCAAATCGCTATTTTGAGAAAACAAATTAAGTGTTAAGACGCTCATTAGAGCAATTGATATTAGTTTTTTCATAGTTCTTGTTTAATTAAGCATTGAAGAAAAATAAATTCCGAGGTAACCAATAATTTGTTTGAAATTCGAATACATTTTGCGCAAAACTGTCAACCTTTTTTAGGATAACACACACCAATTCACCAATTCACCGATCTACTGATTCACTAATCCACCGATCCACCTCTACCCAATCACCCAACGCACCTGTCGCCAAAGACCATTGGCATTTTTCCAATTAATGGTATAGATTCCCGGTGGGCGCTGCTGGCCGCGAACACGGATTCTTCCACCTTCTTGCGCTTGTCCTATGCCCTGCTCGATTTCTCCCTTGCTGTTCACAATCCAAAAAGTTACCCATTCATCCACACTCCAATCGGCTTGTATGTAAGCGTCATGTCCTGAAGGTGTGGGATTGGGAAAAATGATGCATTCGTCAGATGAACGAGTTCGAGTGTTCAAAGATTTCTCGCTCTGTGAATAACCACTGTAAGACAGAGTCAAAACCAAGAACAGCAAGGACAATCGTTTCATAACGCATTTATTTTTTTCAAAATTGACCCACTTTTTTGAATCCTGATTGCGTATTTATACGGAATTCAAACGCGCCCTTTCTTATCTTTATCCTCCCATGATTTCAAGAAACACCATCGATCTTATTTATCAAGCCGCCATCATTGAAGATGTAGTGGGTGAGTTTGTGGCGTTGAAGAAATCAGGCAAGAGTTACAAAGGTTTGTCACCGTTTAGTAGTGAACGAACACCCAGTTTTTATGTCGTTCCCAGCAAGGGGATTTACAAGGATTTTAGTTCGGGAAAAGGTGGCAATGTCATCGACTTTTTGATGCAGCACCAAAAGCTCACTTATCCGGAAGCCTTGCGTTGGTTGGCTCAGCGATATCAAATTCCCATAGAAGAGGAAGAAGAGAGTGAAGTTCAGAAGCAAGAAAAAACCGAACGAGAGCAATTGTCACGCGTTGTTGAATTTGCCAACAATTGGTTTCAAGAACAACTTCATGAAACCGATACCGGACAAGCCATTGGACTTAGTTATTTTCAAGAAAGAGGCTTCAGACCCGACACCCTCAAGACCTGGCAATTGGGATACGCCCCTGCCGGTTGGGACCATCTGAAAAAAGCAGCAGAAACAGCAGGACACAATCTTGCGTTGTTGGTCAAGGCAGGACTGCTCAAGCAAAAGGATGTAGAAGAAAATACAGACCCTGAAGCAGAAAAGAAAGAGGGTCGTATATACGACGCTTTTCGTGATCGCGTGATGTTCACGATTCACAGTGAATCAGGAAAAGTAATTGCATTTGCCGGAAGAACATTACAAGCCGATTTAAAAGGAGCCAAATACATCAACAGTCCTGAGAGTGAACTCTTTCACAAGAGCGACGTTCTCTACGGATTGCACTTGGCCAAAAACACGATCATCAAGGAAGATGTGTGTTATTTGGTTGAAGGATATACAGACGTTATTTCGCTTTACCAAGCCGGAATCACCAATGTCGTGGCGAGCTGTGGAACCAGCTTGACCGAAGGGCATATCAAGAAAATTGTTCGTTATACCAAAAACATTACTGTCCTTTTTGACGGTGATGCTGCAGGTATCAAAGCCAGTTTGCGCAGTATCGAAATGATATTGAAGCAAGGCATGAACGTGCGTGTTGTGCTGTTTCCAGATGGGGATGACCCCGATAGCTTTGCGAGAAAAAATGACCAAGATACCATTGAGCATTTCTTAAAATCCAATGCGGTAGATTTTGTTCGTTTCAAAACCCAACTTCTACTCGAAGAAGCAGGGAAAGATCCATTGAAACGTGCTGAATTGATCAAGGACATTGTCAATACAATCTCCATCATACCAGATGTCATTCAGCGCGAGGTGTATTTGCAGGAGTGCAGTCAATTGCTCAATGTGACCCAAGAAAGTTTGATCTTTCAGCTCAATCAAAATCTGAAGAAACAAAAGTTCACACCGGCCGAACGACAAAATTTTCCCGAAGACAAACCTGAAGAATTTACACCCGATGCAGCAGAGACTGCTGGGGACCCATTTAGTACACTACTCATAGAAAAAGAAATACTTCGATTGTTGCTTAGCTATGGAGATTACAGTGTTGAGTTGAGCCACGAAGGTGAAAATGGAGAGCAGGAAAATTACACTGGATCGGTAGCGGAATTGATTGTGACATCATTGGAAAAAGACCAGCTGCATATCGAGGATGATATTCTTAAAAAAATATACCACGACTATGTTGCCTTCTTGGACGATTTGGTATATCCCGAACTCAAGCATTTCACATTTCATGAAGACCGAAATGTCAGTCAATCCACAACCGATTTGATCACCACCCCTTATGAATTAAGTTCAAGATGGGAGGAGCATCAAATCTATACCGCATCCGAGGAGACGTTTATCAAGAAAGCATGTTTGGATGTCATTCACCGATTAAAATTGGTGAAAGTTAAAAAATTGCTTCATGAGACAACACTAAAAATTGAGCATTTAGAGAAGGAAGAAGAGGAGCAGGTTTTTGCTTTGATGCAAGACAAAACCCAATTGGAAAAAATCAAAATTCAATTGGCACAATACTTTGGGACGGTCATTTTATAGCCCTTAATTGAACTATCCATTTGTTGGGCTCGTCAGCAAGAAAAATATTCATCTCCCCTTTGGCATTTCCCATCAACCAATGACGAACTTGCACAGGCGAATATTTCAAATCACCTTCACCCTCATTCCACATCTCGCGATATATTCTTCGCCCAGCAGCCACAGGAAAATTCAAAGCTGAAAACGACGAAGTATCTACATGATAAGCGCGTAAAGTTGAAGAATCCGTTGCCAATAAAATTCCAGAATTCCAGTTTTCTGCCAATCGCCACCCGCCGGGTCCTCCGTGACCATGGATCGGTGGCATCAGATTCGGAGCCAAGAATCGCTTCACCTGAGAGGTTGTATCTTTCAACAACGGAGATAATAATTTCCATGGACGTACCGCCGTTTTTTGCATGGCCACCCAACCGGAATCATACTGAACAAATGTCCACAACTTGGATTGCCAATTCGTCCATGCTTCCCATGTGTCGCAATCACACAAAGTATCCATCGAAAACACTTTAAACTTGGCACGGGTTGCAGAATCCAATTGCCATTCCGGCACCTGCTCCATCCATGCGTGGCGTGCATTGGCGCCTACCCACTTAGAAGAAACTGTATCAACCGGCCATCCTGTTTTCCACTCTCTCGTTGAATCCGCCGACATCAGACCTACCCATTGGTAACGATCAAAATCAACACATATCCAACCGCTTCCTTGCTTGGCCATCCATGACACAGGCTGCGCCTCGTCCATTTGAGCCTTGCCTTGCTTCCATATATCCGACAATTCTTCATTTGAACTTTTCCATGCCGCTATAGCTCCGCCATCCATAGACCAATAAAGAACATCTTCTTTCACTTCCAAATGAGGAATGTAAGCTTGAATCTTCGCCAAATCATCATCGCTCCATTTGTCAGGAAGTCCCCATGACCAAATCACTTTATTGGAAATACCCTTGCCCCAAAAGATGTATGTGGGTTGCTCCATCAACCAACGTTGAACCTCAGGATATTCCGCTGACCAATTCTTCCATTGCTCCATGTCTGATCGTACCTTAAAACCGATTTCAGACAAAGAATCTTGATCCATCCACTGTCCAACCTTGTTCCAATCATGAATCACCAACATCCATTCGACACGCTCATCTACTTGCGCGAGTGGATCAGATGTTGACATTTGGTATTGCCTAAAGGAATACCAAAAAAACAAAAGCAAGCCTACAATCGAACCAACAAAAAGCAATCGAAAAATCCAACTTTTCTTCATGCAACGAAACTAAACCAGACCACCCGTCATATCACGTTTTCCCATTGCCCTTTTAAACAAAAAAATGTTCAGTATCTTTCGACTGACTTATGAAAAAACAACTCCACCTTTTGTTCTTCTTTTTCTTGGTCGCTCAACAGCTATTGAGCCAAAACCAAATAAAAATTCAAATCAAGGACGCGCAATACAAAAGTCCCATAGGCTTTGCTTCGTTACAAGCTGTCGGTCAGACATCAGGGGCCATTTCAGACATCAATGGTGAGATCGAACTAATCCTTAAACCCAAAGCCTGTTTTGAAATTTCACAAATAGGTTTTCAAAAAACCACTGCTTGTTGGAATGGAGAAAATCCCTGGGTAATCATGGTTCCCAATTTGGACGACCAATTGCAAGTACTCAAAATTACGCCCACTGAAGACCCTGCATATCGGGTGATAAGACAAACCATCAAATCCGCCAAGCAAAACAACATTCAAGATCTAAAACCCTACCAATACGAGCAATATTCGAAAACAGTAGTCACAATCAAAGAGGGCATCAATCCATCCATTGATTCCTTGCATGCGGTGAATGATTTCTTCCTATCTGAATGCGTTTCAGAATATCATCATGCACCTACTGACCAACGATTTGAAAAAATCATTTTGAACAAAGTCAGTGGCATAGCCATGCCGCAGTTCACGATCTTAGGTTCTTCGTTCCAAAGTTTCAACGCATATGAAGCGGACTTTGAAATTATGGAGAATGTTTATCTCTCACCATTGGGTCCGCGCAGCATCGATCGATATTCCTACAAAATGGAAGATACTTTGGTGTTTGAAAAGGATACCACGTTCGTCATTTCCTTTAAACCACTTCCGCGATTTGCAGACAATGCCATGACAGGTGTTTTGCATATCCGTACACCACAGTATGCCTTGGTCAGAATTTCCGCTGAACCCTTTGTTCACGAAGAAAATTTCTTTGTCAAAATCCAACAGGATTTCAATTTGATCCAAGATTGGTATTTCCCAACAGACATCAATGCCTTTATCACTTACATCATCAACGATTCAAAAAAACCGGAAGATAAAATACCTTTCATTCTAGAGCTAAAAACACACTTGTCAAAAATTGAAATTCTAGAAAAATCCAATCATAATTTTGATGCCATCGTGCTCGATTACCCGCTTGAAGCCATTGATTCAGACCAACAAAAATGGGCGAAGCACAGACCCTACCCATTGAGCGAACGTGATTCGATGACCTACTACGTCATCGACAGTTTGGCGGTCTCCAAACAATTTTTTGATAACGTAGATTTTATTCAAGAATTAACCGAAGGAAGAATCAAGCAAAAAAAATTCAGTTGGGAGATTGACAAACTTTTGCGATACAATGGATTTGAAGGTTATCGACTTGGATTGGGAGGAATGACCAACAGCGATTTCCATCCGCAGGTGTCGATAGGCGGATATTACGCTTATGGTTTTAAAGACAACGGACACAAATATGCAGCGCAAATAAAATGGCATTCTTCAGATTTCAAACTTCACATTAGCGGTGGCTATGTTCAAGATGTTTCCGAAAGCGGTCAACATCAGCTTCCTGCGTACCGACCCAATTTCGCCGCTTCATCTTATGCCTTTTTTGTGAATAAAATGGATCGTTACCAAGGCTGGCATGGTCACATTGAAATGCCCTTTATGAATACCATTCGCATCATGGTGGACGCAAATGATTTTCAAAAAACCAGCTACTTTGAATATCAGCGCTTGAGCAACGGAGAAGATTTCAACGGCAAATATCAGCTAACCGAAATACGCACCACCATCAGATGGGCACCAGGAGAAAAAAGACAAAGAATCTTGAACAAAGAAAAAATACTGGGTGGATATTGGCCCGTTTTTCGTTTGGCAAAGACACAAGGCAATTGTTTTACAGGACAATATTATCCTTTCACAAGATTCCAATTGCTCATTGACAAAACCTTTCATTCCGCCTATGCAGGAAATATTCGTGTCAATTTTGAAACAGGGAAAATCAGTGGTATTGTGCCTTGGACAGAGATGATTTCATCACGAGGCAGTTTAAGTCATCGCAACGTAAACATTACGATTCCTACTACTTTCCAAACCATGTACAACAATACCCGATACGCCCGAGAATACGCTCAAGTGTTTGTGATGTACCAATGGAACAATCCCCTTTTCATCAAAGAAAAGTGCAAACCCCGATTGGCCTACAGCTGCAACGCCGGATGGGGGAAATTAAATTCATCGGATGTCACGCCCAATCTGGACATACAGGATTATCCTCTTGGTTATTACGAGGCAGGGTTGCATCTGTTGGATATATATTCTGAGCAACTCAACCGACTTGGTATAAGCGCGTACTATAGATTCGGGCCTTACCAAGACACCATCGAAAAAAACAATTGGGTCATCAAACTGACATCAAGCATTTTGTTTTAAATCTTTGGTCATTTCAATTCGTGCAGCCTTTTCCTTTTGTATCTTTCCAACGTGGAGATATTTGAGTTCATAGGAAAGTTGGCCAATCCAGAAATAATCATTCAATTCGGTGGATTGACGCTATTGCTTATTACAATTTTTGCCGAGAATGGTTTGATCTTCGGATTCTTTCTACCTGGCGATTCTTTGTTGTTTCTAACCGGATTGATTTGTGCTACTCAGCCGGAATTAATTGGTGTACCCATAGAAATGCTGATGTTGTATTTGTTCTTATCGGCTAGTGCTGGAAGCACCTTTGGTTATTGGTTTGGAAGATACTTTGGCCAAAAAGCATTAGATAGAAAAGAAAGTTGGTTGTTCAAGAAAAAATATGTCGACGTCACAACAGATTTTTATCATCGTCATGGAGGAAAGACCCTCATTCTAGGACGTTACTTGCCCATCATTAGAACTTTTGCGCCAATATTGGCAGGCGTTATTAACGTGCACTTCAAGACATTCATGTTCTACAACATTATCGGAGGTGCCATGTGGATTGGGACCATTACTTCTGCGGGATATTTCTTGGGACAATTTGAAACAGTCAAGAACAATATTGATCTCATCATTTTGGGCTTTGTGGTTGTAACGACAGCCATATTGGTCAACACCTATTTGAGACAAAAAAGAAGAAAACAAAAAGAACAATCTTAATACCATGAAATTTGGAACCAAGGCCATTCACGCTGGCCAAGAACCGGACCCTACTACAGGGGCCATCATGACACCTATTTATCAAACTTCAACATACGTGCAACATGCACCCGGCGACCACAAAGGTTACGCATATGCCCGAGGAAAAAATCCAACTCGTGTAGCGTTGGAAGCATGTTTGGCCGCATTAGAAAATGCCAAACATGGCTTGTGTTTTTCTAGTGGAATGGGCGCAGCTGACGCCATTATTAAATTGTTGGTTCCTGGTGATGAAGTAATTGCTACGGACGATTTGTATGGCGGTTCTTATCGCATGTTCACCAAGGTTTTTGCAAAGTATGGAATCGTATTTCACTTTGTAGATATGCACGATTTTGCTGCCATTGAGGGTGCAATCAATGAAAAAACCAAGATGATTTGGGTGGAGACACCAACGAATCCGATGATGAAAATTATCGATATCGAAGCCATGGTGAGCATTGCCCAAAAACACCACTTCATTAGTGTAATTGATAACACCTTTGCTTCGCCTTATCTTCAAAATCCATTGGACATGGGCGCAGATATTGTTATGCATTCCGCAACCAAATATTTGAATGGACACAGCGATGTCATCATGGGTGCTATTTGCACCAACAATGACGGATTGTATGAGCAACTCGCGTTTATCGCAAACTCATGTGGCGCTACTCCTGGACCACAGGACAGTTTTTTGGTGATGCGCGGATTAAAAACCTTGCATGTACGTATGGAACGCCATTGCCATAATGGAAAAGTCGTAGCCCACTATTTGAAAAACCATCCCAAAGTGGGGAAAGTTTATTGGCCAGGATTTGAAGAACATCCCAATCATGCCGTTGCCAAAAAGCAAATGCGTGATTTTGGTGGAATGATATCCTTCACCTTAAAAACAGATTCCTTTGAGGATGCATCAATTTTGGCAAGTAACACAAAAGTATTTTCTTTGGCCGAGTCATTGGGCGGAGTGGAATCCTTGATTGGTCATCCCGCTAGTATGACACACGCATCCATACCCGCTCAAGAACGAATCAAAACAGGTATCACTGATTCCTTGCTGCGATTGAGTGTAGGAATTGAAGATGAAGAGGATTTAATTGAAGATTTAAGTCAAGCATTGGACAAAATTGCATAACATGAAGCAAGAAATTTCCATCGTAGGAAGCGGCTTAGCCGGTACCCTGTTGGCCATATACATGGCCAAGCGAGGACACAATATAAAAGTGTACGATCGTCGCCCAGACATACGTAAGATGAAAATTGTACAAGGAAAAAGTATCAACCTAGCCCTTAGTGATCGTGGATGGAAAGGCTTAATTGGCGCGGGAATCGAGACGGAAATCAACAAAGTCGCCTTGCCCATGTACGGTCGTTTAATGCATGCTGTGGACGGTACTTTGACATACCAAGCCTATGGCAAAGAAGGTCAAGCCATTTACAGCGTTTCACGCGGACTATTGAACCAAACGCTACTGAATTGTGCTGCAGAATTCCCCAATGTGGAATTGTACTTTGACCACAAATGTGAAGATGTAGTTTTGGATAAAAAGCAAGTTGTATTCAAAACCCCTAATGGTGAAGCCACATTCCAATATGATAGAATGTTTGGCACCGATGGCGCTTTCAGCGCCGTCCGCAATCGCATGATGCGCATGGACCGCTTTGACTACTCACAGAAATATTTGGAGCACGGTTACAAAGAATTGGAAATTCCCGCAAATCCAGATGGGACGCACCAATTGAGAAAAGATTGCCTACACATCTGGCCACGAGGAGAATTTATGATGATTGGATTGCCCAATCCCGATGGCTCTTTCACGTGTACCTTGTTTATGGCTTTTGAAGGCAAGGTAAGTTTTGAGAAAATAAAAACAGAAACAGACGTACACGCATTCTTTGACCAGTACTTTCCAGACGCAAAAGCATTAATGCCCGAATTGATAGAAGATTATTTCAATCATCCCACGTCGAGTTTGGTTATGGTCAAATGTGAACCTTGGAATATTGGCGGAGATGTGGCTTTGGTCGGTGACGCTGCACATGCGATTGTTCCTTTCTATGGACAAGGAATGAATGCAAGTTTTGAGGACTGCTCTGAGCTGGAAAGAATTTTGGATGAAACCAATGAGAATTGGGAAGAAGCTTTGCCCAAATATGCCAAAGAAAGAAAGCCAAACGGCGATGCCATTCTTGAACTTGCTTTGCGCAACTACATTGAAATGCGCGATTTGACTGCAGATCCACGATTCTTGTTGCAGAAAAAAATTGAAGGTTGGTTCAGCACAAAACATCCTGATAAATGGTTGCCTTTGTACTCGCAAGTTACTTTTAGTCACATTCCCTACCACCAAGCTTTGTCCAATGGAATTAGACAAGATGAAATCATGAACGAAGTATTGGCGATGCCCAATATCGAAGAAATTTGGAACACCGAGGCGGTGGAAAACAAAATTTTATCTCTGATTTAATTAGGCTCCAATTCTTCATCTTTGAAAAAAATCTTAAGATGAAGAATTGGAGTTTTTTATTGTTTGGGCTTTTCTTGGCGATTTCCGCACATGGACAAAGGCAAAATCGTCCTTTGCATGCAGAGCCTGATTTTCTTGACAAAGGTTGGTCTATTTCCCTTGGAGCAACAGCAATGGCTCCAATCAACTTTAGACAAGACATTGCCTTATACAACAGTCCCAGACAAGATTCTGCTTCATTGGTATATGATGGTAAGCTCACGGCGACGCCCAAAGCGGGCTGGATGGTTGATGGGCACCGTTGCTGGATGAAAACCAAACTCAAATACTTTGATTATTGGGAAGTAGGCGGTAGATATTACGCACTGAGAGGAATGGAACGATTTAATGGCGATTATCCGGGAAAAGAAAGCAATAGTATTCTTTCATCAGATTTAAAAACCAAATTCAATTTACACACCATTGGCATAGATGCCAAAGCCATTGACATGTGGCAAATTTCCGATCTGAAGTGGATTCATCATGGACCCGTGATTGCCGCAGATTTTCAGTTTATTCAGCGAACCAAAGCCAAAGGGGGCAATATAGAACTCCCTGCAACGCTGCCGTACAAATTTCAAGGGGGTATCAACTACCAATTGGGCATTGGAAAAAAATTCTTTCCTGGCTTCTATGCTTTGGGCGTGATGGAAACGCCAATACTGACCATTGTTCCATGGAGAGAAAAATGGCCCACCATGAATGTACTCAATACAAAATGGCAGCCTTTAATGTTCTCTATCAAGATTATTTTCTTGGACAAACGACCGTCCAAAGCTTGTGAGAATAGACCCAATGCCATGGAAGAATTCGACAAGGATAAACCCGGAAAGCACAACCGAAAAAACGGTGTAATGGAAGGGAAAATAAAACGAGCGAAAGTAAAAAAGAGAGACTAAATGTCTCTCTTTTGTTTATCTATTGATCACAAGACGTTGGACCGTTTGCGCACATCGAACGAAGTATACTCCATCCGCTAGTCCCACTGTGGGTAATGTTAAAATATTCGACTCTGATTGATTAAAGCTAAGGTTCATAACACGCTTGCCTTGTAAATCCCAAACGGTCACTTCATCGTGTGCATCAGCACCATCTTTCCAAATCAATTGAACCTGTTCACCAGATGTTGGATTGGGATAAATTTCAAAGGTTGGTGTTACCACTGTTTCTATTATAGGATTGCTGTTGTCATTTTGAACAATCATTCCTGAAGCTGCAGTGCTCAAACATTGCGCTGTGCCCCATTCGCCTTTTGTTCCATTGAAATAAACCGGACGAACTCTGACATTGTATGTTCTGCCATTGGCAATTCCCGGAACGTTGGTCAACATCAAGATACTTGAATTCACACCGCCCATTACGCGTATTGCAGCTTGTGCAACAGGCAATACTTGACTAAACTCCCACTCGTATTTTTCAGCCGCACAAATTGTTCGATCAATTGAAATGTAACTACTAAGCGGCTTCAAAGCTGGACAACGATCTGCAGAACGAAGCGCAATGGTTGCCTCTGAAGACATTGTCACAGAACATGCAGATCCACTTGTGGCAGTCAACTCGTGCAGATTACCCAACACGTCTGGAACACTATACACAGCCGGAACATTCACTTGATATACAATCGGCGTTGCCGTTTGGTTAGCGGGAAAAATACTTCCGATACGAGAAACAACCGAACTAGACGATGTTGTTGTAAAAGACCAAGGTGTCAAATTGAGATTGGTTCCATTCTGTGAACCACCAAGCACATTGAAAACATAAGAAGTCGCATTGGCCTTGTATTGCGCTTTGAAGCTAGAACATGATGATGAATACACTCCTGTATTGTTACTGTATATATGATCACATGTGGATGCTACAAAGTGGTTGAAACACATCTTAGCACTTGCATTGTATGCACCACCTTCTCCATGAAGGACAATGTAATAATCTTGACCCACTTGAAGTTCGTCACTAAACAAGGTCTGATTTCCGCCTGTATTGGCCAATTGTACCATGTCCATTTGTTGTAAACAAGTTCCCAAATCTTGGAACAAATACAATGAGTTGTCACCGATAGCAGCTGAAAGCCCCGCACGAAGGGTGTTGTATCCTGCTGTCAATTTGTACCACATGTCGGGACCGGCTCCTGTTATTTGAGCGGTATTGGTGCCCAAATTCAAATTGGCAGAAGTAATGTTAGCTGTTGAGCAAGTTGGATAAATCGCCGTTGTCACCACGATAGGATTAACAGATCCCAAACCTTGAAGCCCTTCATCCGTACTTCCATCACAATCATCATCCAAATCGTTACACACTTCGGGTTGTGGTAAGATACAACTGCCATCATCGATGGTCGCTGTTGGATCAAAATTACAAGCATTTGTAACCGTACAACCCAGAACAGCACAAATATCATCCAACCCTGAGCAATCCTCATCAATTCCATTTCCACAAACTTCTACTCCATTTGGTGAAATAACGCCGTTATTGTCATTACAATCGTCATTGGTATAGCTACCACAAGCAGATGCATCAATACCACCAAATCCATCACCATCATTGTCGATATAGGTTAATTCCAAATCATCACAATCCGTTGCATCTGAAACATATCCTGCAGGAACAGTACAAGCCTCCACAGAATTCGTCAAATCACCAAATCCATCACCATCCAAATCCGCATAAAACGTAACCGTTGCAAATTCATCAACTTCACCATTGCAATCATTATCTAACTCATCACAAGTCTCGACATTACCTGGATAAATATTGGAAGCACCATCATTACAATCCAGAGCATTGTCTACATAACCCGAAGGCGCTCCACAATTGGATACCGTGGTGCCAATATTACCAAATCCATCGCCATCAGCATCAGAATAAAAAACTATTGGTGTATTCTCATCAACAATAAACTCGGGAGTGATCAACACACTAGTTGACTGACATGAATTTGTAGGCACTACCCGACAATAAATGACGTCCTCAGCGGCCCATGACGAACTTCCATATACAGCAGATGTGTTGCCATTTACCGCAACGTCATTTCTAAACCACGTATAACTTGGATTGATTCCCGCGTTACTCACCTGAACAGTTAATTGCTGGAATCCGCCAGCACATTTGGGATTTGTTCCTTGGCTTTGAACCAACGTTATTGTAGGATTCACAATTGGATTGACAACAATGGATACTGAGTTTGAGTTAGCATTGGTAGACGTCAAACAACTTCCATTGGACAACAATGTGGCTTGGACTACATCGCCATTCTGCGGTGTAGGATTACTATATACACTGACGCCTTGGCCTACCAATTGTCCATTTTTAAACCAAGTAATCAAAGGATTAGAACCTCCGTTGGTCGCAACAGCTGTATACAGAATTCCTTGTGAGCCTCCGCATAAAGTAGTTAGCGGAGTTGAGATAACTATACTTGGTGAATTTACATTTTGCGTCGTTAATGTGATCGTATTGGAAGAAACATTGGTAGGTGTCGCACAATCGGCATTGGATGTTAGCACCACTTGAATCTGATCATTGTTGACTGGATTACTCAGAACATATTGAGAAGAGTTGTTTCCTACATTGACACCATTTCTTTTCCATTGAAAAGTAGGAGAGCTTCCACCATTTGAAATAGTAGCATTAAAGACAACCTGACTTACCCCAACACACAAATTGGTTTGAGTTGTAGAAATAATAGCGCTTGGAACAACAGTGGCGCTAGAATATTGCAAAGTTAGAATATTACTAAGAACAATTGGACTCGTTACACATGACGCTGTTGAGGTCATTTGAACCTCTACTTGGCCTCCTGCTTGAGGATCAGTGTCTGTCCATTGCGCTGAATTAGCACCCACAGGAATACCATTTTTCATCCATTGAAAAACAGGATTCGCTCCACCATTAACCGCATTGGCCGAATAAGTCACAGAAGTGGTGAAATCACAAATCGTGGATTGCGTATTTGAAATACTAACGCTTGGCGTAACCACTGCAACTCCAGTTAGTGTAATAGAGTTACTCGTTGCAGTATTGACGTTACATTGCGCATTTCCTTGAATTTGCACAAAAACCACATCACCACTTACAGGAGTGGCATTAGAGTATATTGCGCTATTGGTACCAACAACCTGACCATTCTTGCGCCAAGTATAGACAGGTGCTGTTCCGCCATTTTCTTCTGAAGCAGTATAGGTAACCTGCGAACTCAAACACACCAAACTTTGAGAGGAAACTATGCTTACAGTTGGTAATATATTACTATTGATTATGATGTTCCCTGTATTCTGAATACCCGTTACGTCTGGAGCACTTGCATTGATTCTAATTTTATAAGATGTTCCTGCAGCAATATTGTTCGGAAGTACACAAGAAATTGTACCTATCGAAGCTGTACTACTCAAAGTCCCAATGACAACTGGTGATGCAAAACTACCAGAAGCACTGCTCAATTGAACCGTGTAGGTGTTACCCGCACTAACGGAATAGGTTGTGATAAAAGGTACATCCAATTGTGTGCCTGGACAATATTGCAATGCCAATTCACCAACATTGATGGTAGGAATAGGATCGCTTCGGCGAATTGCAAGCGCGTTACCAGAAGAGCCTGAACGTCCAATGATATCATTCTTACCATCGTGATCCAAATCAACAATAGCCACCGCATTGACGTTACTACTCAATGAAATATTTGTCAAAGCACTAAATGATGCTGTTGACCAATTGGCCGTTGCACTTGAGATTTTATTGAGCAATATGCGAGGACTTGAGCCTCCGATCAATAACTCTGGTCGACCATCCCCCGTAATATCACCTACAGCACCACCAATATTGTTCACAGTAGAATGCCTACTTCCAATAGGAATATTCAAATTTGTGGCAAAACTAAACGCCTGGTTACTAGTCGTATTTTTGTACAATCGCAAAGTTGTATTACTCAATCTTCCCGAAACACCTAAATCTAAATCACCATCCAAATCAAGATCACCCACAAGCAACATTCTATCACCATCGAGAATTGTAGAGTTGACCAAAACGAAAGAATTGGCCGTTAAGTCATTGGGACTAGAAATATTCTTGAATATGTATGTTCGAGAACGTACACCAAAAATCAAATCCAACTTCCCATCATTGTTCATGTCTGCACACTCCAGCTGCGTAATACGAGTTGCTCTCGCTGAATAACTGGCCACAATAACATTCTGTTGACTCCCCAAAACACCATTGGTATTGGCAAAAACAGCCCCAAGCAAGGTCAAATTACAATTTGAACTATTATTTGCACCATAACCGTAATTGCTATTCGCTAAAACCACATCCAACCAACCATTTTTATCTAGATCACAACATCTTATTGTTCCAGCTCTTCCCCCGCAAGTGCTATTCACACGCATGTTGTATGATTTTAGAATGGGGCTTGAAAAAGTAATGTTACCAGGCGTTGAATTATTGATATAAATCGAGAGTGTTCCAGTTAAACTTGATCCAGAAGTGCCCGCGGAACCAGCCACGACAATATCCAACTTTCCGTCATTATTCATATCAGCCTTGGTCACGGATTCCAAATACGTCTGACCTGTAATAATCAATGTACCATTTACAAATGAACTCGTAGTCAAGGTACCTGGCACGGACACGTTTCTCTTCACCCTGAATCCTCCTGGGTTGGTTTGCGACTCCAGGATATCAATCTTACCGTCTCCGTCCACATCAAAATATTCCAAGAACAATCCGGAATTTGCTGTTGGCGCAACCAGAGGGTCAAAGTCATTTAAAGTCCATGTTGATCCTTTGCTCGGGTTGAAAACCGGCGTAAAATAAGCGGTAGAAGTTGCTTGCAGCTGAGTTCCCGTATTGACAACCGTAACAGGTCCAAAGGCCGCTCCAGTTGGCACTACCGCTGTTAGCGAGGTAGCCGATGCTGAACTAACATTTGCTTTTACCCCTCCAAAAAAAACTTGATTGAAAGCCACATTCACATTAAAACCAGAACCGGTTAATGTTATCGAAGTACCTGTTACTGCCGAATTGGATGAGATGCTGGAAACTGAGATTTGTCCGAAGACCGATTGGACAACCAAAAATAAAAAAACAAGAACATGAAGGCCGCGATTTTTCATAACCATTTTGTATTTTATACAAATACAAAACTAACGAATATCAGTCCCTGCAATGTTAATAAACCCCACTTTCTGTATCCTGACACAACTCGATAAGAACGCCATTGGTTGACTTTGGATGGAGAAAAACAATAATCTTTCCATCAGCGCCAAGTTTGGGTTCCTCACTAAGCAGCACAAATCCCAATTCTTTCAAACGTCGCATCTCTGCATGAATGTCATCAACTTCAAAGGCGATATGATGAATGCCCTCCTTATTTTTTTCGAGGAATCTCGCTATTGGACTATCCGAACGTGTCGCTTGCAGCAGTTCAATCTTGGATTCTCCCAATTGAAAAAAACTTGTAATCACCCCCTCTCGCTCTACAGTCTCAGATTTGTAAGGCGCGCTTCCTAACAATTGCTCAAAAAGTAAATTAGACTGATTAATATCTTTAACGGCGATACCCAAATGCTCTATTTTTTTTATCATATCTATTTTTTAAAAACAAAATATACGGCACCAATCATACAAATCATTGCCGCAGCATGATTCCATTTTAACGTATCCGATTTAAACATCACCAAGGCCATAGCAGTAAAAACGAATAGTGAGATTACCTCTTGCAATATTTTTAATTGAAACAAGTCCATCGGACCGCCATATTCTTTGGAACCGATGCGATTGGCGGGAACTTGTAGAAAATATTCAAACAATGCCAATCCCCAACTCACCAAAATAATCGTCCCCAATCCCCAGGATCTTGACCAATCATATTCCTTAAATTTTAAATGACCATACCAAGCCAAAGTCATAAAAACGTTACTACCCAAAAGCAGAAAAATAGTTACCAGTAATTTCATCAATTATAAAAATACAATACCCCTGTAGAGGAATCAAAACTATAATCGTAGGTTAATAGATTCTGACCAGCAGGACCATTGACAACGCTTCCATCCGTTAATAACCATTTTGAATCACTACAAGGATCCTCAATAAAAGTATTGTCCGCGCTCACCGTGCAGATGCATGGATCTTCGGGATTATAAGTACTTCGGGCATCATAGATGGTAAACTCCTCCTGTGCGTTGCGGTAGATGATGAGTTTCACCGTACCACCGTCATAATACAACCATCCTGTAGGCACTGTCAAATCAAAATAAGCTGGTTCATTGATGTTGATGGTAAATCCAAAATTAACGTCAGGATATAGCTGACCATCCTTGCAACGGTTGCAACTAAATGAAATCATCAATATCCAAACAAGCGTAAATAATTTCAATCTCATGATTTCTTTGCCATTGTTGGTACAAATGCTTTTACATATTCCGGCTCAAAATAAGCCAAGTCTTCTTCTTTAAACCAATTCCATGCTAATGGATTAGCCATCATTGATGCACTTGGAAGGACATCCAAGGCGATATCCCCATCACGAAGAAAAGGTGTAAGCTTCGTTGCATTCTCTCCGACGATCAAGATGGGTTGTGGTACTGAATTCAAAGTAGTTTCATCAAAAACAATGGGTGAGGGTTCACTCATTACTCCTGATTTCATCCAAGCACCAAAAACTTCGTTCCTTCTAGCATCCATGACCAAGAGTACATCACGCTCGCCACTTGATACATTTTTTTCTATTCCCATCAAAACCAATGACGAAATTGAATAAAACGGGATACCCAATGCATAAGATATTCCCTTGGCACAAGAGACACCAATTCGCAATCCTGTATAAGAACCAGGACCTTTACCTACGACAACCCGCTCCAATTGCTTGAAATCAACTTTGGCCTTTTTAAGCAATGATTCAATCATCTCATGCAATCGTTCAGCGTGAACAAACGAATCGTTGTCCTGTTCTTCTTTCCAAACATTTCCGTGGCCGTCCCACAAAACAATACTACAATTCTTTGAAGAAGTCTCAATCCCCAAATACATATCTACTTCTTTTCCGACTCTATCACGGCACCAATCTCCACAACATCTCCATCATTCAACAACTTGGCAATCTCATCATAAGGGCCTGTAATTACTTTGTCCTCTTCATTCAATCCATTGGAAACGTGAATAAATTGATCATCTTGAATTCCCGTTGAAAGGAATTTCAAATGCACCTTCTTTTCATTCTCGTCATAAACAAAAACACATGTTTTGCTCTGTCCATTCGCGCTTGAATCAGGGCGCATCGTTACACTCTTGATGGGAATTGAAAGTACATGTTTGATTTTCTCAGTTTCAATATCCACGGTTGCCGTCATGCCCGGACGAAAAGGAGAGTCTCCCTCACCTTTCATAAGATGGAAATAAGAAGATGGCAGAATGCTGACCTTAACCGAAAAATTGGTCACCTGTGAATTAGATGCACCAACCCCTGTTGTTATTAGATTCAACGCCGTATTCCCAATTTCAGTAACCAATCCTTTGAACTTTTCATTCCTAAAAGCATCGACAGTTACAATGGCAGTATCACCAACTTGAACATGGACAATATCACTTTCATTTACCTCAACATCCACTTCCATTTGCGCGAGTCCTGAGATTTTCATGATGACATCACCGCTCGTCATATTGTTTCCCAAAACTGCTTCACCTACTTCTTTGGTCAATGCGGTAACAGTTCCATCAATGGGCGCCAAAATGGTTGTCCGTTTGAGATTGTCTGCGGCTTCTGTCTTTCCCGCTTCAGCACTAGCAATACTAAACTCAGCACTTTTAATGCTCTCCTGTGCCGCTGTAACTTCTGCCACGGCTGTCTCATAAGTAGACCTTGAGTTATCCATTTCAGCCTGAGAAATGACTTTTTCTTGCAATAATTTCTCATTTCGTTTAAAAGTCAAATCTTGCATTTTCAATTGTGCCTGTGCTTGTGCCAAACGGGCTTTTGCACTGCTCCAATTGCTCTTTGCTGAATTCCAAGTTGCCTCTGCTCTTTGCAAAGCCGATGTATAAAGATCAGGATTAATCCTTACCAAAAGTTGACCTTTCTTTACATGATCCCCTTCTTTGACAGGAAGTTCAACAATCTGACCACTAACATCACTTTGGATTTTCACCTCAGATGCTGGCTGAACTTTTCCGCTAGCACTCACTCTTTCTACGATATCTCTATAAGCCGGAGTCTCCGACTGCACCATTCTTTTCTCTCCACCGCTCGACCACTTCCAAATCCCTAAAATTGCCGCAACAACAACAACGGCTATGATAATATTTCTTCTTCTTTTATTCTTAATCATGGCTGTAATTGTATGGGTTGGTTCATATAAAATTGAATAACATTGCGCTTAAAAATCAAGTCTAGACGTGCGCGAATGTTTTGCGCCCTCGCAATATCCAATCGGTTTCTAGCATTGGTCATCTCCGTTGCATTCAAAACGCCATTATCAAACTTGGCCTTCGCCAAAGCGTATGCTTTTTCATTGGAAGTCAAACTCAATTCTTGCGCTTGAAATGATTTCTGCGCTGCATCTGCGTTGGCATAAGCATTCTCCACATCCACGATCAATCTTTGCATGGCCAGCTGCAAATTCAAATCCGCGTTATCTTTATTGATCTTGGCTCTTTGTACCTGAGCATGCGTCTGAAATCCATTAAAAATAGGCATCGTCATCGAAACAAAAAAAGAACGATTGACATTGTCATTCAATTGGCTTTGGAAGGGTTTGACACGATAGTCATCTGAAGAGTAAATGGTTTGAGGAATGGAATAGACCCAATCATTTGTTGTACCTACTGTCCCAATTGGAAAACTCACTACACTTCCTGAACCGCTCAGAATCTTGGCCGCTCCAGAGTAACCTGTTCCGTATGACATAGAGGCGGAAACACGAGGAAGGACTGCTCCTTTTGCGGAGCGCTCACTCCAGTGGGCTGCAGACAAGCTTGACAAAGCGGACTTGATGCTCGCTTGATCTTGCATTGCTGTAGATAACACCAATGATTTAGGGGGAAGTGGAACATTAACTTCAAACAGTTGGACATCAGGAAAAACAAGTTCAAATGATTTTGTCTGCTCAGGACTCAACAGCAACAACTGAGCAAGATTCAACTTTGACAATTCAAAATTATTTTGTGCTACAACCCAATTGGCCTGATCCGTCATGTACTGCGCTTCCATCTCTGCGACAGCACCTTCATTAATGACACCCAATTCCATTTGCTTCTTCAGACGGTTCAAATTCTCAAATGAAGTAGCTTTTGTATTAAAAGCAATTTTCTCGATTTCTACATTGAGCATCACATTCAAAAAAGCATTTGCCGTTTGAAGGGCAACTTGATTCTTGGTATTTTCTAAATTCCAATGAGCCGCGTCTTTGTCCAGCAGACTCTTCTGATAATTGGCCCAATTTTGACCACCAGTAAAAAGGTCGATCGAACTTGAAATTCCGAAACTATTACTGCGGATACGCTCCGATGCGAAGCTATTGGTGAAGGGGTCAATACGTTGACCCCAATTGTAACCATGTGTTCCCTGCGCATTTAAATTGGGTAACATTGCTCCCATTGCGGTTTTATTGCTCAATTCTACTTGCTTTTCATTTAAAGCAGATTGTTGAAGCTGAATGTTATTCTCCCAAGCGGTTTGAATACACTTCTCCAAAGTCCAAGATTGTGCGTAAGCATTGGCTTGGCTCATCAAAAAAAGAGCTAGTAAAATAATTGGTAAAAGACTAGAGCGTACGTGCATACAGCGAAAGTACGCCTTGACAAGGGAGTTTGGGTATTTGAAAAGGAAAATTATAAAATCTTCACGATTAAAAACCAAGAATCTCCACCTCTACACGTCGGTTATATTCAAGCTCCGATTCAGATTGTGGATTGGGATATTTCACACCTTCTCTACCACGACCCATAATACTGATTCTGTGCTTGGAAACACCATGGCTAATCAGGTAGTCTTGTATTCCTTCAGCTCGCTTTTTTGCTAAAGCCATTAACTGCGCATCGCTTAATTTGCTTTCCGCTGGTGCATTAACATGTCCTGTTACCCTGACACGAACGGAAGGATTCATATTCATGAACGTGAGCAATGACTGCAGTGCATCTGCAGATGAGAAATAAATGTTTGTATTGTCACCAAGAAATACAATTCCTTCAGCAACAAAAACAGCACCTTCTTCAAGCGGTAGCATTTTGGCTTCGTACTTTGATGAGGGCAAATCCATAGGAAAGAAGGTAAAGTAATGCGGCAAATACCCCGGAGATAGCATTGCACCTTTCAACTCACGAAAAGGATAAGCGGTAACGTTCTGTTGATCCAATTGAAATACTTCCAACTCACCAGTATCCAATCTCCCCGACAATCTGCACGATGCGTTTACTTTAGAATTTGCTTCACCCAATGCATCAAATGAAAAGGGAAGCATTACTTCCTCACCTTCATAGTCTGCTCGTTCTTTTACGAAACGAGGCTGCGCCCATGTGGCAAATACATTTAGAAAAAGAAGGGTGAACAGAATTCTCATATCCTTAATTTTTAAAAAAGGAAGCAATTTTCTTTCTGAAAAAAACCAAACCTCCAATTAGGAACAAAAGGTAAGGCAATATCATGAGATATACAATACCCGTGTTCAAACCTTCTGCAATTCCCGTATTGCCTTCCGACGCTTGCTCAGCTGTCTGCCTGCACATTGCACATTGCGCAATAGAAGAACCCGCAGCCAAAATCAATAAAAAGAAAACAACTATTTTTTTCATTGGTAATAAGGGCTAATCATAAGATACACTACAACACCAGTAACCGCAACATAAAACCAAATCGGCCAAGTCCATCTCGCCAATCTTTTATGTGAATTGTACTCACCAATGAGTGCTCGATAGGCACTGAATAAAATAAAAGGTAGAATCACCGCCGCCAAAACAATATGAGTAATCAAAACCAAGTAATAAAACACTTTGAACTCTCCATCGTAATGGGTCTCTCCAGTAAATACGTGATGACCGATATATGACAATAAAAATCCGATAGATAGAATCATTGCCGTCATCATTAAACGCTTATGTGCCTTGTAATTTTTCTCTTTTATCTGCCACAACGCAAGAAGTAGTATTACAGAAACCGCTCCATTTATCACGGCATTGATATCCGCAAACAAATGCTTATTGAAAGGAAGTTCTACATCAAGCTTGATGTACTTTAATGCTACAACTGCAACAAAAACTACAGCCGATACGGAATAAATCAAGACCTTGGCCTTGGCATCATCCTTTTTAAATTGTGGTGTCAACATAAACCCAAATTTAATGTTGTTCGTGCATTAAACACTCCAAATCTTTGATTAATTGATCAACATCTTTGGTTGATGTTCCATCATAGTATCCGCGGATACGAAAAAAAGAATCCACAAGGGTCAATTGATCTGTGTGAAAAAAGCCGCCATCAGCACTATCCGAGGGAAATGCACTAAGTAAATATCCCTTTTGTGCCACTTCATAAACAGCGCTATCTGCATTGGCAAAAGTCCAAATAGAAAAATCAGCACCGTGAGACTTCGCATATGATTTCAAAACTTCAGGCTGGTCGTGCAAAGGATCAACAGTATGTGAAAGCAAGCTTACCTTGGTCTGCCAATTGTTTTTCTTAATTTCATCCTGTATCCTCGCCATTTGAGAGGTCATGATGGGACAGATGCTTTTGCACTGACTGAAGAAAAACTCAGCAACAAACACTTTACCTTCGACCTTCTTAAAATCCAATGGATTTCCGTCTTGATCTTTCCATCCATAAAACTTGGGAATCGTATAGTAGATAGTGTCGTCTGCGACTACTTCATGGGTGCCTAAAAATGGAAGTTTACATTCGTCCTTACATGACGAAAAAAACAAAAGAGAAATTGTCAAAAAAAACAAATAACCAATCCTAGTCATTCTTATGTCTTTCATTGTAGCGAGCTACGTCGATTTCCTTTTTAAGCAACGCAATGTCCTCTATGATACTTTGCATATGATACTCCGTATTGCCGTACAATCCTCTGATATGACCTTGGGTATCGACCAATCTAAAGCGTGCTTCATTGGATATATCATGAATAAAGAAAGACTCTTTCATTATTCTATTCACCTCCTGGGTAGAATCAAGCCCACTCAAAAATTTCCATTTACCAGAAAAACCATTGTATTTGGTTATACTAGACAAATAATCCTGAGCAACTTCATTTGAAATAGAACTTGAATCCGTAGAAAAAACCACAATTTGAATGTCTGGTTCGTCTCTGTACTTAAAATTGATATTCAATAATCGCTCTGTGATCTTAGCGATATGTGGATCATTTAAACTATAGAAACAAGCCAACCAAACCTTTCCCTTTAAAGAGTCAGAGTTGAAAGACTTGCCAAACTCATTTTTAAGTTTATCAAATTGAACAACATGCTTACAAGGAACTGTATCGCCTTCAAGATGAGTCTCGTCAAAATATGGCAATGTACTGAAGTGATGGGTTCCCATCACGCCAAAGAAAATCACCCAAACAAGCGGAAATAAAAAAAGTACACCTCCTAAGAAGATGTACTTTCTCGTTTTCTTTGAATCCATTTAAATTATCTTATCTCCAAACAGAATTGGCTTCTTGCATTGCAACGCCTTCGTAAAGACCGATGAATATCAAATACATGATAAACAAAGCGTAAGGAAGCAAGACCACATATTTCAAATTCTTCTTCTCATCGCCCAAGTGCATAAAGATGAGAACAATGTAGGCGGCCTTCACCAATGTTAACACCAAGAAAGCCATTTTGATGGTTTCCCAAGCAAAAGTTCCATTTCTTTTAAAAGCCACACCCATGAAAACCTCAACAATGGTGATGGCAGTTAATAGTGCCGTTACAGCATACAACTTCTTTCTGATCGTTTTTCCTTGCTCTTCAGTGTGAGAAGCGTTGATCGCGTAGCTGTCATTTACAATTAAGTCGTCTCTTTCCATGACTCAAATAAGAATTAGATTAGATAGAAGAATGTGAATACGAATACCCATACCAAGTCAACAAAGTGCCAGTACAAACCAATCTTTTCGATGGTTTCATAATGACCTCTTCTTTCAAATTCACCACCCAAGGCCATGAACCAAACAATGATATTGATGATCACTCCTGAGAAAACGTGGAATCCGTGGAATCCAGTTACGAAGAAGAAGAAGTTAGCATACTGTTGTTGGATGGCATACTCATTTTTGTGCATGTTCGCACCAAATGCCATTGTACCATCAGCTTTAGCATCCCAAAGTTTCTGACAATCTTCTCCTTTAACAGTTACCTTACGAATATCTTTCCCGTCTTTGTGAACCAAAACATACTTATTCAAAACCAACTCAGTTGGTTTCAAAGAATTCACATCAACATGCGCTGCAGCTGCATGAGTTTCAACATGTGCACCATGACCTCCGTGACCATGCTCTTCAGCTGGAGCAACTTCATGACCACCCTCTAAAGCGTGCTCATACTCATGTCCAAAGTCTGATGTCATGTTAACCCACGAACCAGCATTCAAAGTCATTTCAACTTTCTCACCATTGTCCAATTCACCAGTAACGGTCAAAGATTTATTCACTTGAAATCCACCGCCTGAACCATGGATAAAGTGAGACCATTCCCAAGCTTGAGAACCCAAGAAGAAGAAACCACCGATGATGGTATAACCCAACCACTTGATAACTCCCTTCTTGTCACGACGATGACCAGCTTCCACAGCCAACACCATTGTTACAGAAGAAATAATCAAAATAAAGGTCATCAATGCCACATACATCAACGGATAAGATCCATGAAGACCTGGCAACGCTTCAAACACCTGCTCCCCAACGGGCCATGGCTCTGAGCTACTATGACGAATAACGCCATAAGCGGTTAATAATCCTCCAAAAGTCAATGCATCAGATACCAAAAAGTACCACATCATCATCTTTCCATAGGAAACGGCAAAAGGAGAGGCATTGCCACCCCAAAGTTCATCCTTGCTTAAATTTTTTGTATGTCCAGCCATGGTTTATGGTTTTCGGTTGCAATGATAACAATAAATCTCAAACGAGCGAATAGAGAAATTGAAATTTAATTGGTATCCGCAATAGAATTAATTCTTTTTTTTTACTTAGTATATATAGAAAATAAATAAGAAAAGGTATGTCCACAGAATGCCCATGAAATGCCAATACATGCCATTTGCGTACAAGCTCATCCAGTTTTCTTGATTTAAAACTCGTGTTCTCAATCTGTTAAGATTTACTAGTAGGTAGATTAGACCCAACACCAAGTGAAGAATATGAACATAAACCAACACGCTAATTAATGCCCCAGAAGCATTGAATGTAGACATGACTTCAGTTGTTTTTGGACGTGAATGATTTGCATCATCATTTGCAAAGAACTGCCCATTCCAAAGAACCAAAGGTTGCCCTTTGTATTCGATCCAATAATCGGTACCATACTCTCCTGTGAATTTCCCTAGTGGATTCCATTTGGTAACGGTCATTCCTTTGTCATTGATGGTTTGGGTATATCCCATTCCTTTTTTCGAAAGCTGACTCCATCCCGACGTTTGAAAAACTGTAAAAACAATGCCCATTAAAAAAGTAAGCGCTACCATCATCATGGATTTTTTAATATCCCCTGAGCGCAAACTTTTAATACCCATCCACATCGTAATACTCGACAATACTATGGCTAAAATGCTTCCCCAGAATACGGGTGGCACTTGCACATGCATCCACATAATTTTACCTTTTAATACAATCAATGCAGAAGTTATTCCGCCAAAGAGCATAACCACAGCAAAGATGATAAACCACATCATCATCTTTTTAGTTCTCAATTTCACCTCTGAGGTGGCTTCTTGAAAAACGTCCATATTTTCTCTCATATTCTTAATTTATAAATGATTAATTACATATACAATTTGCACTACAGGTAAGTAAACAAAAGACGCAAACATCAATTTCTTGGCATCTTTCACTTCACAAGTTCTATACAACTTTATAGCATAATAAGACATCATCAATCCCATTATAACAGATACCAGCATCGCCCAATTTCCAATCATCGGATGTTCCACCGGCATCGCCCAAGGGAGCATGGCAACAGGAATTAGAAAAAATGTGTAGACCAAAATTTGAAATGCACTTTTTTTCGAGCGTCCATCTTCAAAAGGCAACAATTTGTAACCTGCTCTCAAGTAGTCTTCTTGTAAGACCCATGCAATTGCCCAAAAATGTGGGAACTGCCACATGAACTGCACCGCAAACAATATCCCGGCCTCTAGGCTAAATTGTCCTGTATGCGCCAAATAGCCAATCATCGGGGGAATTGCACCTGGGATTGCACCCACAAAAACTGCAATACTCGAAATTCTTTTTAGCGGTGTGTAAACAAAAACGTACAAAATAAAAGCTGACAACCCCAGGACACCTGAAGCCAAATTGAGACCTTTCCAAAGCAATCCAACCCCTAAAATTGCGATGAACAATGAAAGTACTGTGGCCATTCTTAATGTCATCCGATCCTGAGGCAAGGGACGATTCATTGTTCGGTGCATCAACTTATCCAATTCAATTTCCCATACCTGATTCATGCCATTGCTTCCGCCGGTAAGCAGAATTCCGCCAATGATCAAATACATCAATTCACTTGCATCCCAAGTATCCACCGCCATACCGTAGCCCGTCACTGAGCTTACGATGACCAATGCAGACAATCTGAGCTTAAATAAAACCGCTAAATCTTTGAAAAAGGAACTTTCCATCTATGCGGCGAAATTAAGACCAAAAGTCACCTGCAACATTGAACATTTAAAAAACTTTCATCAACCTATGATTTACTCGCTTCTTCCAGTTCTTCGGCATCGTTCACTGCAATAAATTACATTGTCCCAATCCCTTTCCCACTTCTTTCTCCAGCTAAATGGTCTTTGACAAACTGGACATAACTTGGAAGGAAGTTCCGACTTTAATACCCTTTTATTGCCCATGGTTATAACACTGTACCCATTGATAAATGGCCATTCCAGCGCTTACCGCAACGTTCAATGAGTGCTTTGTCCCATATTGCGTTATCTCCCAACACCCATCACTCAATTGCAACGCTTCCTCGCTTACGCCCGTAACTTCATTGCCCAAAATGAGAGCGGTAGGATTTCTATTCACATTCATTTTGTCCAAAGGAGTACTACCGGTTGTTTGCTCCAATGCCCAAATTTGATAATTTCTCTCTTTCCAAAATTGAATAGCTTCTTCAACTTTTTCGAAATATTGCCATTGCACAGAATCGCATGAACCCAAAGCTGTTTTTAAAATTTCGCGATGAGGGGGAGTCGGTGTATAACCCACGCAAACAATAGCCTCAAGTGCAAATGCGTCAGCTGTTCTAAAGACGCTTCCCACATTTAATCCACTGCGTACTTGATCTAAAATCACAACCAAAGGAAACTTGGGCATTGATTTGAATTCGGAAATGTCTTTCCTTTTCAAATCATCCATAGATTTCTTGTGCATCTCCATTTACTTTACCTCCCAAACAAATGGCATACGCGCATAAACACCTGGTTGAGCAATTAACTGTCTCAACTGTTTGTATGCTGGGTATTTCTCTCCCGCCAATTCCTTCAACAATATATCTTGTTTCGCTTCAGCTACTCCTCCCAAAAGCTCTGTAAATGGATCTTCCATTTTAGGCAAGGTTTTAACCTTAGCATCTTGCTCCATACCGGCCTTTTCAGAAGCATATTTGATCGCTTCCTTTAATCCACCCAATTCATCAACAAGACCTATTTTCTTTGCCTCTGTTCCCGTCCACACTCTACCTCTGGCGATGCTATCTACCTGGGTAATGCTCATTCCTCTTCCTTTGGAAACGCGACTGAGAAAGTCATCATAAATTCCAATGATCATCTCGTTCATCTTTTGCATTTCCATTTCATCAAAAGGTTTCAATACAGAGAAATAATCTGCGTGTGGATGGGTTTCTACCCTATCTACTGTTATTCCCAATTTATGATCAAGGAAGGGTTGCAGATTAGGGACAATACCAAATACCCCAATTGAACCTGTGATTGTCTGAGGGTTGGCAAAAATTCGGTCCGCACTTGCAGAGATATAATATCCACCTGACGCTGCATAATCACCCATACTTACCACAAACGGTTTACCTGCCATTTTGATCAATTCTGTCTCTCTCCAAATAATATCAGATGCCAATGCACTTCCGCCAGGGGAGTTGACGCGCAACACAACGGCCTTGGCATGTTCATCCAATCTTGCCTTGCGCAATGCAGCGGCGATTCGATCACTCCCAATTACATCATCACTTCCCTTGCCCTGCTGGATTTCACCGACTGCATAGACGACTGCGATGTAATCTTCTTCTTCCATCTCCAAGTTCATTTCGCGATTCATCTCGCGGTAATCTGCATATTGAACAAATGTCGTCTTGTCTGTAAGTGACTTGCCCAATTTCTCATTCAAAACAGCCAATACTTCATCATAGTATTTCAAACCGTCAAGGGCATTGGCTTTTAAGGCCTCCTTCGGATTAAGAAATGTCAATGAAGCAGCCGCTTGGTTCAATACATCCTTGGAAATATGGCGAGACTCTGCAATTTCGCCAACCATTTGCTCCCATATTTGCCCCAACATCAATGTCATTTGCTCACGATTGGGTTCTGAAAGATGGTCGTATATAAATGGCTCTACAGCGCTTTTAAATTTATTATCTCTTCCACGGATAACTTGCGCTTGAATTTCCAGTTTATCCAACATGTTCTTAAAAAACATAGATTCACCATTCAAACCTTTCCAATCCATCATTCCTGTAGGATACATGAACACTTGATTTGCAACCGATGCAATGTAATAATCCCCTTGGGTTAAATTCTCACCATATGCCATGACCCACTTTCCAGAAAGTTTAAACTCTGAAATAATGTCCCGAACTTCTTTCAATGTGCTTGGCGCACCAGAAACACCGCCCATCTCTAAAAAAAGACCAGAGATATGCTCATCGGTCATCGCTTTTTGCAAATCCTTTCTGAGTAAATCCAGATAAAGATTTTCCTTTTTGCTGAATGTATTGAAGTCAAAATTGAAACCATTTTCATTGCCTCTTTCTAGTATGGATTGGTTCAATGTTATGCGCAAAACCGAACCCTCTGCCAATGTGCGGCCATTGTCGCCGATTGAAGATGCAACGAGGCCAACTACCAACAACAAAAACAAAATTACAGCCGCTGCAAAGGCCAGGAAAGTGCCGATCATAGCGGCCAAAATGGTTTTTCCGAAAGACATAATCAAAAGTTTGGGAGAGCGAATCTATAACCAAATCTGATTAATTGATACTACTTTCGTGGCCATGATGGATTCTTTAGTCTTTTTTAGTATTGGTGGAAATTTGGGAGATCGATTGGCATTGATCGAAGAAACCACAGATTTTATCGACTTCAATATTGGGGATGTCGTGTTACGATCAAGTATTTATGAAACACCTGGCTGGGAAATGCCAGATGATACTCCACATTTTTACAATTGCGTATTGGGTGTAAAAACGGATTTAAGTCTCATTCAGATCAAAAGAGAAATTGAGGAAATAGATGAATATCACGGGAGAGAGCGCAACGCCGAAAATTATGTGAGTAGAGAGATGGACGTTGATTTGTTGCTCTATAAAGGACAGATTGCCGAGGAACCTCTCATTGTACCTCATAGTAAAATGCACCTGCGATCGTTTGTTCTTACACCTTTGGCGGAAATAGCCAGCGAATTGGAACATCCCTTATTAAAAAAGACCATCCAAGAACTTTCTTTACAATTAAAAGACGCACCCGTTCCCGTTAAAATAGCATGAGCTTACCCTACTCATATTTGGTCATAGAAGGCAACATCGGTTCGGGTAAAACATCCCTATCGCAGAAATTAGCTGCAGATTGGGAAGCTAATCTTGTTTTGGAAGAGTTTGCTGACAATCCTTTTCTACCAAAGTTTTATGAACAGCCCGATAGATATGCGTTTCCGTTAGAGTTAAGCTTTCTTTCTGAACGATTTTCTCAACTCAAAAAAGAGTGGCAACCTGATTTATTTCAGCCCAAGATTATCTCCGATTACTTCATTGCCAAATGCAACATTTTTGCATCGAACAATCTACAAGAGGATGAAAAAAAACTCTTCACTAAAATGTATGAATTGGTGGCGCAACAGATGCCCGTTCCAGATTTGATCGTATATCTTTACGTTCAAACTGAGCGCCTTCAAATGAATATTAAAAAAAGAGGACGCGATTATGAAAGAAGCATTAGCGATGAATATTTAAACAATATTCAATCTCAATACATTCAGCACTTTCAGCAACACCCTCACTTAACGGTATTGATGCTGGACACGACAGAAATTGATTTTATACAGGACGAAGATTGGTATGAAAAAATTAAAAATCTTATTCAACAATCATACGCACCTGGAATTCATAGATTGACCTTATCTCCTCAAAATAGTTTATGGACATGACGAATTTTTTTCCTTTGGCCCAGCCTATTTCAACAGATGAAATGGAGCGTTATTTCGACCGACTTTGGCCTATTTGTAGGAGCATCAGTGGGAATGGTCTGAGATCATCTTTTGAAATCCTACAAGAAATTATACCTTTAGAACTTATAGAATATCCTACAGGTAAAGAAGTATTTGATTGGACAATTCCCAACGAATGGAACATTACCGATGCATACATCATTACTCCTGAAGGAGAAAAAATTTGTGACTTCAAAAGCAATAATCTTCACATCGTCAACTACAGTATTCCATTTGAGAGAGAGGTTGAATGGGAAGAGCTAGCAACGAGATTCTTCACTATCGAAAATCAACCAAACGCCATACCATACATCACCAGTTATTACAAAGAAAATTGGGGATTTTGCATCGATTACAACACCCTCAAAAGATTACCAAAAGTAGGGAAATACAAAGTTGTAATTAAGAGTGAATTAAAACCTGGAAGTGTAACCGTTGGTCATTGCGTTTTGCCAGGAAAATCTTCTGAGGAAATTGTACTTTCAACATACTTGTGCCATCCAAGTATGGCGAATAATGAGTTAAGTGGTCCTTTGTGCATGGCATATTTGTACAAGCAATTGGCCGCAATTCCAGATAGAAAATATACGTACAGATTTATCATGGCACCAGAAACCATCGGCGTAATTGCTTATTTATCTGACTATGGCCAGCACATGAAAAAAATGACCAAAGCCGGATATATCATGACATGTTGCGGTGACGATGCTCCTTTTGTTTTCAAACAATCCAAGCATGAGGTAAGCGAAGTAGAGAAAAGTACTGCTCACTTCTTTAAACATGCCGATATCCCCTTTTCTATCATTCCATTTTCTGTTGGCGGCAGTGATGAAAGACAGTACTGTTCCCCTGGTTTTAATTTACCTATGGGTTCTATCACAAGATCCATGTATCATAGGTACAAAGAGTACCACACCTCCTTGGACAACAAGGATTTTATCTCCTTTCAGGCCATGAGCAACACTGTTCAAGCATACCTTTCATGTTGCTTGATCATGGAAAATAATTGCATCCCAAATTGTCTCGTCCCATATGGAGAGCCGCGAATGGGCAAGCGCAATTTACTACCCTCGTCTATAGAGCCCAATGATAAGCGACGTCAGGACATTGACCGAATGTTTCATTTGATCTCTTGGTCCGATGGTCAGCGAGATTTAATTGAAATTGCAGAAAAAAGGAACGAAAGCATATTGTACTATTTACCTATACTTGACAAGTTAATTGAAGAGAAATTAATAGCGATATGAATCCGAAGCCCTCTGTAACGCTCGTCATTCAAGCAAGAATGGGATCAACCCGATTACCGGGAAAAATGCTCTTGCCTTTGCACCAAAATAAATCTCTTTTGCATTGGTTGCTTGCCCGAATCAAGAGTAGCAAAATGGTTGAACACATAGTTGTTGCCACCAGTAATCTCGGAGAGGACCGTGCAATAGTTGAAGCCTGTGAAAATGAAGGCATATCCTGCATTGTAGGTAGCGATTGGGATGTCTTATCACGATTTTATGATGCAGCATCGAGCTTTCCCAGTGACATCGTCGTAAGGGTATGTGGCGATTCACCATTGATCAATGGTGAAATTATTGACTTTGTGGTAGAGCAGCTTTTATCCCGAAAAGTAGATTACTTCAGCAATGGAAATGAGCCTCCTCACTATGCAGAAGATGGATTTTGTGCTGAGGCATTCTACATGAGCAATCTGAAAGAAGCGTTTGAAAATGCAGAATGGATGAGTGAAAGAGAACATGTAACCCCATATATCAAAAAGAATAAAAACTTACGTCACGCCTGGCAACAATTCTCGAATGACTATCACTACAAACTTTCTGTAGATACCCCGGATGATTTCAAAAAAGTACAATGGATTTTTGAGCACCTACATCGTCCTGAATCAGATGGCATGCAGAGAATATTAGAAATTATTCGTTCACCTTATAGTATTATTGGCCAAGCACAGAAACTGAACGAAGGCTACCAAAAAAGTTTAACTGAAGATCAAAAAGTTGGAAGAGCAAACTCAAAATGAAATGGATCAACGCTTCATGCGCTTGGCCATTAAAGAAGCACTAGAAGCCGAGAAACTAAATGAGGTTCCGATAGGATGTGTCATCGTTTGTGATAACCAGGTAATTGCACGGGGTCACAATTTAGTAGAGCGATTGAGAGATGCCACAGCCCACGCTGAAATGCAGGCCTTCACTGCAGCTACAGAATTCTTAAATGGTAAATCATTGGAAAAATGCACATTGTACGTAACGCTAGAACCCTGCGTCATGTGCGCAGGAGGTGCATTCTTAACGAGAATTGGTAGAATCGTTTTTGGAGCTTGGGACTTGAAAAGAGGCTATTCTCAGTTTGGGAATCATCAAGAAAATCAACAAAGTATTGTTCATCCCAAAACCCAAGTTGTGGGCGGGATAATGGAGGAAGAATGCCTCAGACTTTTGAAAGATTTTTTTGAAAAAAGAAGGTAATTACTTGGCTTTCTTAGATGCCAATTGCTTACCGCTCATTAGCATATTGTAAACTTCATCTTTCTCTTTTAAAATACTTCTCAGCATCAAATTCTCTTGACGGCATAAATCCAATGCATCTGATTCCAACTCTGTTCTAAAATTCTTGGCATACAACGTAAAGAAATTGTAATCCAAAACTTCACAGATTCGAGCTAACAAATCAGTATCCATACTTTCTCTCTCATATATCTTGTATATGTTGGGGGTTGATACATTTAGCAACTTTGCCATTGTATCCGCACGCATCCCTTTTTTCTTGGCGCGTTTTCTTATTTCGCTTCCTATGTGTAAACTTGACATGATACGAAACTATAACAACGATTTTCATTTGTCCATTGTCTTGTTTTTCAACTTTATAAGCATGAGATAAACAACAGCTCTGAATCCCCCTAGAATAGGCAATAATTGGACGAAAAATTAAATTCGAAAAATGTCAATAAATCGAATAGCTATCGAAAGTTTATAGAAAACAGCCAAAAAAAGCCGCTTTTCGCGGCTTTTTTTCACTTTTCAATTTCAAGTTTCACCAAGTTTCGGACCTCCATCTCACGTTTTTCAACCTCTGATTCAATCCAAGAAGAACGTTCCAGTAATCTTTCAGTAAAGCCTTTATCCTTGATTCCTGATGCATTGATCTTCACATTCATGATCGCACCTAAAGCAGCGGTTCTGATACACATCGCACCCACACCAGCATCTGTTATGCTATTGGGATTTCCACTCTTCACCATTTCAATACATATGTTCATACCTTCCAACGCAACTTCTGCTGTGCGCAATGGGATTTCCATAGCATACTTCGATGCATCTTCAATTGCGTTAGCACGAGCTACTTTCTCCTCCTCTGTTCCTTTTGGTAATCCAAAGGCCTCCATAATGCGATTAAACGCAGCTGTATCTTCATCAACCAATCGAAGCAACTCCTTCTGAATGCGCATTCCACGCTCCGCTACTTGAGAAAACTCATTCCAACGATCATCCCATCCACGCTTGTGCGCGCTCAAGTTGGCCACCATCACTCCCAAAGAAACACCCAAAGCTCCAACATAAGCACTTACAGACCCACCACCTGGTGCAGGACTCTCGCTTGATGTTTCTTCAGCCAATGCCTTTGCCGTCATCTGTATCAATCGATCATTTGATCCCATTTTCTTGGCCAAGACATACTCGATGATTTTCTCTTCTGAACGAAAAGGAGCCAAATCATCAAGTCCCAATGATTTCACAGCAATCTTAATTTTTTCTGACTCACTAATACCCAAAGAGCGTTCTTGTTTGGTCAAAAAATAATCCGCAGCATCCAACATTGCTTGAAGTGGTATCAATCCCACCAGTTCTGAACCCGTCACTCTTATACCGCGTTCAGCAGATTTATTCACTGCTTCTTCAAAGGCAACATGGACCGGAGTTACGCTGATATCCGTTAAATTTAAAGACAACTGGGCAATTCCATATTCCTCAATGTACCAACCAATTCCCTTCACTGATTTCAAAGTTCCTGGAATACGCTGTGGTTCGCCATTGGCATCCAAGATAGGCTTTCCTGTCAATGGATCACCTTCTCTCAAAGTTCTTCCTGCTTCTCTAATATCAAAAGCAATTGCATTGGCACGGCGGGTTGAAGTTGTATTTAAATTCACATTATAGGCAACCAGAAAGTTTCGGGCTCCTATTGTTGTAATTCCGGATTTACGCACTTGATCCGTTACTTCAGATGGTCCAAAATCTGGCTTCCAATCCGCGGTAGTAATTTTCTCAATGGCTTCATATTCTCCTTTGCGACAATTCGCCAAGTTCCTTCTAACATCCGTCTTTGCGGCAGCTTCATAGAAATATCCAGGTATACCTAACTCACGTCCAATGCGCTCTCCAACTGATCTGGCTATTTCGACACATTCTTCCATACTCACACCGGAGATCGGAACAAAAGGACAAACATCTGTTGCGCCTTGACGAGGATGCTCTCCTTTATGCTGTGACATATCAATCAATTCAGATGCCTTCTTCACCAACAAAAATGCTGCTTCCGCCACCAACTCAGGTGCTCCAGCAAAAGTGATGACCGTTCTATTGGTTGAAGCTCCTGGGTCAACATCCAAAAGCATTACGCCCTTTACGGTTTCAACTACACCTGCAATAGCATTGATTTTTGCCATATCTCTTCCTTCAGAGATATTGGGTATACATTCTATAATTCTCATTTCTTAAGATTGTTTTACAAATATCATTCAAAACATTAAAAGACGATGGACAATCGCCTGCGTTCTTTGAGCAGTGCCATCTTCCAATCCATTATGGTCTGGCCATTTCTCAGTCCCAATAAAAAGGCACCTGAAGGAAAAACTTCTCTCGACGTTACTTCTATTCCCTTCTCTTCTCCCGCCCATTGGTTGGTTAATAACAAAACAAAATCACGATAAGCGTCCATTCCGCATACGACTTCATGCCCCGCCAATACCAATGATTCAAAATCGTTGGCCCTTTCAATTTTCATCAAACATAAAGAGGTCCAATTTTCAAATTCCGAAAAATCTTGAAAATGAAATTTTTCATGAACCACCCATTTCAACTCCGGCCTCATGGTGGAAGCCCACTTCTGGTAGGTTGCCAATTTTGATTGAAACAATTTGGGCGCATAAAAAGACTGCCTGAGCTGCTTCTTTGCTTCAAACAACTGGTCTTGATACTCATCCTCCCACTGGTCTGCAGTTAGGGATTCTTGCAAATTCCACCATCTTAAAACTTCAGGGTTCATAATGCAAAGTTAATGGTACACTGTTCGCAAATTCCTTTATTATTTTTGTTTCATGATGAACCGAATTTTACTTGCATTCTTTTTTACTGCAATCAGTTTTTTGAGCTTTGGAAATAGTACTCCAACTGTTGTCAAGGGGACAATTGTTGGAGGGAAATTCTCTTCAGTAAAAATTTGGTCTACCATTGGTAAGGTAATGGATTTGGTAGATTCAGCTCAAGTGAGCAATGGCAAATTTGAATTTAAGAAAAGGATATATCCTCAGGGGATGTATATCATTGGAGTAAATGACAACAACCATGTGCCCATGATTTTGGACAACGAACCCATTGTCGAATTGGCCTTGCAAGGACCCAAACTTGAAACCAACTTGAAGTACATTCAGTCTGCTCAAAACATTGCTTACATCCAATATATCCCAATAGAAAACAAATTCAACGCTACTATACGCGCAGCGCACAAAAAAGAAGGCAATGACAGCACCATCATCAATAAAAAAGAATGGGAACTTTCTACACTAAGAGATTCTATCAGAAATGCGCATCCAGGGACTTTCCTCAATAAACTGATAGGTTGGAAGTCAGATGTATTGCCTTTGAACAAAAAGACATTTTGGAACAACTTTGACTTTAATGACACCTCCATCGTTCGCTGCAGTGTGTTGAACGATAGAATTCAACGCTACATGCGCAAATTCAGCAATGGCCAAAATTCCGGTTATATCCAGTGCTCTGAAGAGATCCTTGGTCGTACAATGGTAAACGATGTGGTGTATGAGTTTGCTGTATACCAAATGATCGTTGGATTTTTTGAGAGCGGGATGGACAATATCTGTGCTTACCTCATTGACAATCATCTAAACGCTGAAAGCTGCGGTGAAGATGACATACACAACCTTTTGACCAAAACCGCATCGTCCATTCAACAATTGACAGTGGGCCACACTCCGCCTAACTTTTCAGCAAAGCTTAGAAATGGCCAGCCATTTGAATTGAGTAAAGTTGTAGCCAAAAATAAATACACCATCCTAATGTTTTGGAGTTCTTGGTGTACCCATTGCAAAGATGCCGCTCCTGAAATTCTCGCCTTTGACAAAAAATACTCCCCAAATAAAATTCAGTTGGTTGGGTACAGCATAGATGAAGCGCAACAGCTTTGGGAAAAGGCTTTGGATGAAAGACAATTTACTTTCCCAAATATTTTGGGAGGCAAGGGATGGAATTCACCCGTTGCTAAACAATACAAAGTAAACAAGACGCCTGTATTTTTTGTTTTGGACACAAAAGGGGTACTGCAATTGAAAGCCAAGTCTATTCAGGAGGTCGAAAAATTTATTCAACAACAACCTTAAGGCTTTTCCTATCTTTGTCATGTAAAGAATAATCTTTTAAATGGACCCTTCCCGATGTATATCAAGATTACCAAAGAGCTGCTCGCAGATATTCGCCGCTCCATTGTGGAAGGGAGGGATACAGCATTAATTCAGCTAACCCAAGATCTCCACCCCGCGGATTTAGCGGAAATCATCAACGAGCTTAGAGAAGAAGAAGCGGTGTATTTGTACCGCTCTATTGATGAAGAGCGCGGAGCAGAGGTTATGCTCGAGCTCGATGAAGATGTTCGAAATCAGCTTTTGAGTAAGCTTACTTCTAGAGAGATTGCCGAAGATCTTATTGAGAATTTTGATTCAGATGATGCGGCTGACGTCATCGCTGAATTGCCTGAAGAAAAGCAAGAAGAAGTTATTGCCTTGCTGGAAGACGTGGAAACGGCCAGCGACATCATCGATTTGATGAATTACGCTGAAGGCACAGCGGGGGCTTTAATGGCCAAAGAATTGATCAAAGTTAATGCTTCATGGTCTGTCGCGATGGCGATTAGAGAGATGCGCAAGCAAAGTGAAGACATCGATAATATTTATACCATTTATGTGGTAAATGACGATGACCATATCATCGGAACTTTGAGTATGAAGACTTTGATCTTCGCCTCTGCAAGTTTGAGAAGTACCATCAAGGAATTGTATCAAGACAACAAGGTTCACAGTGTCAATTCCGACACTTCAGCTGAAGAGGTTGTCAATGTGATGAAAAAGTATGACCTCGTTGTCGTTCCCGTTATCAATGAAAATAGACAATTGATTGGGCGCATCACCATTGATGACGTAGTGGATGTAATGCAAGAAGAGGCCGATAAAGATTATCAATTGGCATCCGGTATCTCTGAGGACGTAGAATCGGGAGACAGTATACGTACGCTTACTCGCGCTCGTCTGCCTTGGCTACTAATTGGAATGGGTGGAGGAATGAGTAGCGCGTATATCATTGGACTTTACGATATCACAGAAAATCCCCAAATGGCGATATTTATGCCACTTATCGCAGCCACCGGTGGAAACGTTGGTGTACAATCCGCAGCACTTGTTGTAAAAGCTTTGGCCAATCAAAGCGTATTGGACGAAACTGTTTGGAGAAAATTAATCAAGGAATTGGGCGTAGGTTCTTTCAATGGACTCATATGTTCTTTGTTGATTTTCTTTACAACACAATTGTTTCATTTCGATCTAAGCATGAGTATTACAGCTAGTATAGCATTATTTAGTGTAATCGTCTTTGCAAGTATTTCAGGAACATACATTCCACTTACGCTGAATCGATTTGGAATAGATCCCGCTTTGGCTACGGGCCCTTTCATTACCACCACCAATGATATTATAGGACTGATCATTTACTTCGGTGTGGGTAAGTTACTTCACACTTATTTATTGAATATGCCCCTTAATATTTTTCACTAGTGATGTCCACAGTCCTTTTTATCGATAGTGTTCACCCCATCCTCGAAGAAGACCTCGACAAATCAGGATTCCATTGCGTATTGAATGAGACTGATGACGTAGCTTGTTTATCGAATCTATACCCAAATACAATAGGCTTGGTTGTTCGCAGCAGATGGGTTATTGACCAAAAAGTAATCCTTGCATTTCCACAATTAAAGTGGATTGCTCGTTCAGGGAGTGGCCTAGAAAATATCGATCTTGAATATTGTAAACAAACGGGAATAACTGTATTTAGCTCCCCTGAAGGAAATGCAGATGCTGTTGGCGAGCACGTGTTAGCAATGTGTTTGGGGATGACAAGAAAAATACTGTCTGCCCACAACACCGTTACACATCACGAATGGTTGAGAGAGCAACATCGAGGAATCGAACTCAAAGGAAAAACCTTTGCTATCATCGGGCTGGGGCACATGGGACGAGCTGTTGCTCAACGATTGGCTTCTTTCGGTTGTCGAGTCATAGCGAATGATATTGGTTTCGAAAAAAGTCCAATGGAACATGTTCAACTAGTTGGCATGAATGAAGTCTTCGAAGAGGCGGACTTCGTTTCGATTCACCTGCCTTTATCACCAGCGAACAAACATTACGCTGATGCAAAATTTTTCAGTTCGTTTAAAAAGTCCATCTATTTCATCAACACAGCAAGAGGCCAACATTGTGTAACTGCCGATTTGCTCCACGCACTTAATAATCAATCCGTGATTGCAGCAGCATTGGATGTTCTTGAATTTGAAAGTAACCAGTTGAAAGTTGAAAGTGAAAACCACCCGGATTTTCTATCACTTCTAGAGCATCCCAGTGTAATACTTACTCCTCACATCGCGGGATGGACTGTTGAGTCTTATTACAAACTCTCCAAAGTTTTGAGTAATAAAATACTCGAGCGTTTTCCGCAACCCTAGTTACTTGATCATTCCTCTGGCGCGCTCCAATTCGTCATTATAACGCTCAAGTACTCGATTTGTCTCGTCCAAATCAAACAAGAAAATACGCTCATCAATATCGAAGTGAAAATTCGCAAAAGGCAATTCCGCCACCATATCCTTAAAACCATCAGGACGTTGATCCATTTGAACATTCAAATACAAATCACAACCTTTCTTCCAAGCTTTATCTGGAACATTCTGTGTATCGAACTGAATCTTTCTTGATACATAACCCTGGTACTCAAAAGACGCTGTATACTTCTCATTCTCGCGAAGATGGAATTGAAAAACACCCAAGGTATTTGATTTAACCGTATACACCTCTTTAGGACGTTCTGTAGGATAAATGGATATGGTACCTTGCAGAACATGGGTTGTATCTTCACGATCATTCAACAAACCTTGAACAAACAAACTATGCCCATTGGGATCTATTTTCAACCATTCTGGCTTCTGGGCCAAACAAACCATTGAAGTTAAGTACAACAATAAAAAACCAACATATTTCATATTACCTCTTTTTTTCTCTTATTGATTTATACGCCTTTGCGGCCAATGTCAAAACTACTCCCAGTCCAACTAGTCCCAAACTTCCCCATATCCAAGATATGGCATCTTTATTTACAACAACAAAAACAATGGCTACCAATAAGATTGTACCTACCTCATTCCACAATCGCATTTTAAAACTCAATGCTGGCAATGTATTGGCCTGACATTGGCGATAAAGCAATTGCCCCTTCCATTGATACACAAGCAAACAAGCGATAAAGAAAAGTTTCAAGTGCATCCAAGGCATCGAAAGAAAACCTGGATTCAAATAAAGTAACCAAGGACCAAAGATCAAGGTTAAGATACAAGATGGCCATGTAATGATGTACCACAACCTCTTTTCCATCAATTGATATTGTGGGATCAAGATGGATTGATCCAGTTCAGGCTTGAGCATCGCTTCAGCGTGGTAAACAAACAAGCGAAACATATAAAACAAACCTGCAAACCAAGTGACAACAAAAATGATGTGCAGCGATTTGACAATATTGTAATCCATTCCACGAATATAGCAATGTATCTTTGCTATATGAAAGCCGTATTTGCAAAAGCCACCCACACCATCACCACACACTTGGTTTTACCTGAGAATACCAACACCTTAGGTAACTTAATGGGTGGGCAATTATTAAACTGGCTTGACATTGCGAGTGCCATTGCTGCACATCGTCATTGCCGAAGAGTTGTAGTTACTGCAGCAGTAAACAACGTCTCTTTTCAACACCCCATTAAATTAGGTGATTTGGTGGTCATTGAAGCCAAAGTATCTAGAGCATTTGGTTCTTCTATGGAAGTTTTCATGGACATCTTTGTAGAACACGGAACTACTGGGCAACGCACAAAATGCAACGAAGCCATTTACACTTTCGTAGCTGTTGATCAATTGGGAAATCCAATTCAAGTTCCGGAATTGACACCTGAGACTGAGGAAGAGAAAGTTCGATTTGACGGGGCATTACGAAGAAGACAATTGCGTTTGATTCTGGCAGGAAAAATGAGACCGGAAGAAGCAACGGAATTGAAGGCGCTATTCAACAACTAACCTTGTCCGAGAATACGCAAAGAAGCCTCTTTGATTCTTTCCAATGAAATGTGGTGAATGCAACGATCGGCTTCTCCATGGCTGCACTTGTTACCCAATTTAGAACACGGTTTAGTACCTCTTCCCTCTGGTTCAATCTGCACACTACCCTTGCCTGGTCGCCAAGGATACATACCCAAACTTGGTCGCGTACATCCCCATAAGGATATGATGGGACGTTCAAAGGCCGAAGCGATGTGCATTAAACCTGTATCACCACAAACAACCATTTTTGAATTTTTTAATACAGATGAACTTTGTCCCAAAGACCAAATTCCAACACCATTAAATACACCCTCTAAAGATTCCAACTCCGTAGCAACTGCAATATCCTCCTTTCCTCCAAGTAAAACTTTCTGGCCTGGTATCTGAGCGATTATCTGTTTCCAATGCGCAGCATCGGGACGCTTACCGAAATAAGTTGCACCTATTGGTATGGCTGTAAAATCTCCCCATTGATTGGCCACTTCTTCATCTGAAGAATAATAGTATTCCAATCCTTTGCCATCGTCACGCAAACCCAATGTTCTCAAAGTTTGCACATAGCGTTCCACGATATGTGATATATGACCTTTTACACCCCAATTGATCCAAACAAACTTGGCAAAGTTCCTTTTATCTACAGAGAAAGTCAACGCCTTCAATTTCCTTTTGATAATTCGAGAACGAACATTATTCTGTAAATCGATGATGTAATCGTAACCCTCAGATTCTAACATTGGAATCACCTCCTGAACTGTCTTCTCAAAAGAAAAGACTTTTGAAATTCTAGGATTCTGATTAATTACAGATCTGAACTTTTCTTTGACTACGTAGTGTATTTCAGCACCTCCATCCAATTGTTCTTGAAGAATGCGCAAAACAGGAGACGTCAAAACGATATCACCAATAGAAGAAAAACGAAGTACTAAAATCTTTGCCTTAACCACTAATTGACCCTCTATTATTGTGCTTCGTACTTCTCAACTATTCTACCTGCATGCTCAGCCCACATTTCTTTGTTGGTCAAACGTGTTAGATCCAATGTGTCCTTTTCATAATAATATCCACCTCCATCGACATTTACCATTTTTAATGTTACAATAATGTCATGGTCATCGCTAATCTCCCATTCGCCTTTGATGGGTTGATTTCCGCCCATATCCCTCTCCAAAGTGTAATCTTCTTTAAAATTCCACAAATATTCCTGATCATCAACCAATGAATCCAATTGATCTTCGCCATCCACTGTATACGCCACCAATTTCCAATTTCCAATCACTCTGCTTTTTACAGAACGGAACGAAATAAAAGGTCCATTTTCATACTTGTGGCATGCCATTAAGAGCATAAATAGTCCAATAATCAAAGTCAACTTTCTCATTGTGTTCAATTTTACTCAAATATATCGTCCCGAAATCCTTCATCACTCCCCTTAACATTTAAGTTTGCACAAACGTTTTTTAATTATGTGGATAGACACCCATGCTCATATGTACCAGCAAGTCTTTGAAGAAGACTGGTCAGCTGTAGTTGAGAGGCTTCATCAAGAAAAAATCAAACATGTTATGCTGCCCAACATAGACATGAATTCCATTGATCCCATGATGCGTTTGGTGAATGAGGACAGTAACCTTTTCAAACCTATGATGGGATTGCATCCATGCGATGTGAAAAGTGATTTTGCGAGCGTTCTTGACCAAATGGAACCTCTCATCCAAAGCTACAAATGTTGCGGGATTGGAGAGACAGGAATAGATTTGTATTGGGACAAAACAACATTGGACATTCAAAAAGAAGCACTGATTATTCAGATTGAATGGGCAAAAAAATATAAGCTACCGCTTATTATTCATGCCCGTGAGTCATTTCATGAAATACTTCCTTTAATCGAAAAACACCATGATCAAAATCTACGAGGCATCTTCCATTGTTTTACTGGAAGTCAGCAAATAGCAGAACAAATTTTAAAACTAGAAACTTTCATGATGGGGATCGGGGGTGTCATTAGTTATCCCAAAACGAATCTGAAAGAGACGCTCAAACAAATTCCATTAAGTCACATTGTACTCGAAACGGATGCGCCCTTTTTACCTCCTGTTCCCCATCGAGGAAAAAGAAATGAAAGTAGCTACATTCCATTGATAGGTGCACATCTGGTTGATGTCTACGGAGGAACATTGGAAGAAATAGCGATAACTACTTCTCAAAATGCGATGCGTATATTTGAACTATCATGAATCCGACAACACATCTATTGATCATTTATACGGGCGGTACAATTGGAATGACAGAATCATATCCAGGAGGGCCATTGGTTCCATTTGATTTCATCAACATTGCCGACCATCTACCCGAGTTAAAAAGACTAGATTTAAAAATTGACGTTGCTCCCTTTCAACACCCTGTCGACAGCAGTGACATAGACCCCAGCGTTTGGAAGAGAATTGCCGATCTTGTTGTTCAACATCACAACGAATACGATGGCTTTGTTGTTCTACACGGAACCGACACCATGGCCTATACCGCATCGGCTCTTAGTTTTATGCTTCGCGGAATTCAAAAACCCGTTATTCTAACCGGCGCTCAATTGCCAATTGGAAAAATTAGAACGGATGGCAAGGAAAATCTGATAACAGCCATTGAAATTGCCGCAAGCAAAGAAAACAATAGCCCAATCGTTCAGGAAGTAGCCGTCTGTTTTGGTGCGCATTTGTTCAGAGGCAACCGAGTAAGTAAAGTGAGCGCTGAAGGTTTTGAAGCATTTAGAAGTCCCAATTACGATCCGCTTGCTGAAATAGGATTGCACATTCATTATCGTCACAATCTGTTGTATCGTTCTGAAACTCCATTTGTTCCTCAGTTGGAAATGAATACAAACGTTGGTCTCATTAAACTTTTTCCAGGCATTTCGCATCGCATGTTTGATGCATTGGTCAATAGCGGACCTTGGGATGGCCTGGTCATCGAAACATTTGGAAGTGGAAATATTCCCCAGAAAGAATGGATGATAGATGCGATAAAAAAACTCATTGATCAAGGCACATTGGTCCTCAACATATCACAATGTACGCAAGGATACATTGATCATCAGTTGTATCAAAACGCAAAAATATTGGATCAGATGGGGGTGATCGAAGGCAAAGACATGACCACTGAGGCTGCCATCACCAAGCTCATGAATGTTTTGGGGGCCAAAACAAATCGAGAACAAAAATTGCGTGAATTGAACCATTCCATTGCAGGCGAATGTTCGTTCAAGAATTAACTACCTTCGTAGCATGTCTTTTTTAAGCAAACTTTTTAAACAGCCCGAAAAAACTATTGATCCCATTGATATGGAATTGGTCCAAATGGATATGCATTCCCATTTGATTCCAGGGATTGATGATGGAGCTCCTGATGTCGAAACCAGTATTTTATTGATTGAGAAATTAATGGAATTCGGATATAGAAAGATTGTCACAACACCTCACATTTACAAGGAAATTTATCCCAATACCAAAGAGCTCATTCTCGCCGGAAAAGAAATAGTTTTAGCTGAACTTAAAAGAAGAAATATTGAGGTCATCTTTGATGCTGCAGCTGAGTATTTCTGTGACGAACATTTTATGGAATTGCTCGAAAGAAAGGAGATTCTCACATTCAACGGCAATCACCTTTTGTTTGAATTATCTTTTGATTCAGAACCCTACTATTACAAAGAGGCAACGTTTCAAATGCAGTTGAATGGATACCAACCCGTTTTGGCGCATCCAGAACGATATCTGTATTGGCATGAGAAATTCTCGAATTATGAAAACGCCGTTGATCGAGATGTTTACTTACAAATCAATATCAATAGCCTAACCGGACAATACGGTCCGAGTGTAAAAAAGATGGCTGAAAGATTAATTGATGCCGAGCTAGTAAGCTACCTTGGAACGGACACGCATCATATGGGGCATGTGCAATTGTGGGATAGCGCCAGAAGAAATCCACATTTGAAGAAATTGGTTGAATCTGGCAACTTACTGAATTCAGCATTCTAAAAGTTTTGCTCTGCATCTCCAGAGCCATTATCTTAGCCACATGGAAGACAACATGGTCAAAATTACAGTAGTGGATCGTCAAGGCCAAGAGCATGAACTTGATGCTCCAACCGACATGAACATGAATATGATGGAGCTTTGCAAAAGTTACGAGCTACCTGTAGAAGGTACTTGCGGCGGAATGGCGATGTGCGCGAGCTGTCACATGTATATTCTATCCAATCATGATTTGGGATCCAGAAATGACGATGAAGAAGCAATGCTTGACCAGGCTTTTTTTGTAAAAGGCAATAGCCGTCTAGGTTGTCAACTTCATATCAGCGATGCTTTTCATGGATTAAAAGTTCAGCTTGCTGAAGTAGGCGCATAAGGAATTATTTCATTTTTTCAGGCCAACCTTCTTTCCAACCTTCATTTTGGAATACCACGTGTTTCAAGCCGTTGGTAAGCAATATCCATTGCGACCCCAAGCCATAATGATAACGATTGGCCTGCTGGAGCACGTTGTCATCTATTTGCACTTGGGGGGCCTTGCATTCGACAATTCCCAATACACTTCCATTGGCATTGTAAACAACAATATCTGCTCTTGATACTCCTCCAGGAAAAGTGATAGCAACTTCAGACATCATTGTATGATAAGCGATGCCTTGAAACTCGTTCAAATAGCGAATAACGTGCTGCCGAACATATTCCTCGGGAGTAAGCACCAACCACTTTTTTCTTAAAATGCAAAATATCTCTAGCTCACCCCGATTATCTCGATAATTAAAAGTATATTGTGGTAGGTTTAACTGCATCGGTTGAATTGTAAAATCAAAATTATGGAAACTAAAGAAGAAATTGTAAAGAATTGGTTGCCTAGATATACGGGCACACCATTGGAGAGTTTTGGGGAATATATCTTATTGACCAATTTTGATCACTACCTACAAAAATTTGCAGAATGGCACAATGTGCCCATTGAAGGACAAAGTAGAAGTATGCCCACTGCAACTGCAGGAGGTATTACAATGATCAACTTCTCAATGGGAAGCGCCAATGCTGCTACAATTATGGATTTACTCACTGCGATACAACCCAAAGCTGTTCTATTTCTTGGAAAATGCGGTGGATTGAAAAAGAAAAATAAAATTGGTGACTTTATTCTACCCCTTGCCGGTATCAGGGGCGAAGGAACCAGTAATGACTACTTTCCGGCCGAGGTACCCGCGCTGCCATCCTTCAATTTACAACGAGCTGTATCCTCCATGATCAGAGACAGAAATTTAGACTATTGGTCTGGGACAGTGTACACAACAAACAGAAGAGTTTGGGAACATGATGAACCTTTCAAAGAGTACTTGAGAAAAATCAGAGCGATGGCCATTGATATGGAAACAGCAACTTTATTCTCTGTAGGTTTCTATAACAAAATCCCTACCGGCGCATTGCTTCTTGTGTCCGATCAGCCGATGACTCCACAAGGAGTGAAAACTTCTGAGAGTGATTTAAAAGTAACTACTAACTTTGTGGACCTTCATATTCAAATTGGAATTGACGCATTGAAGGAAATTAAAAATGAAGGACAATCAGTGAAGCACTTAAAATGGGACTAACGCACAACCAAATTATTAGAGACATTCAACTCAAAAAGTTGGACCCCATCTACTTTCTAAGCGGAGAAGAACCTTTGTTTATCGATATGGTAGCTGAATCCATTGAGAATGATATTCTTGATGAATCAGAAAAGGGTTTCGGTTTGACCATTGCATACGGGAGAGATTCAGAATTAAAGAATATTCTGAATATGGCCAAGGGTTTCCCAATGATGGGCACTTATCAGGTTATCATTGTCAGAGAGGCCCAAGATTTAAAAGAGTGGAAAAAAGTTGAAATGCTCAAGCCATTAGAGGCATACATTGAGAGTCCCACCCCCACCACTATTCTTTGCTTTGCCTTCAAAGGAAAGTTGGATGGACGTTTGGCCGTCAGCAAAATCATCACGAAAAAAACTACAGCATTTGTTTCTGATCGTATCAAAGATTATTTGGTCAGCGATTGGATATTGGAAATGGTAAAAAGCAAAGGCTATTCTATTCAAAAAAATATCGCGGAATTACTGGCTGAATATCTGGGAAATGACCTTTCCAAAATCATCAATGAAATCAACAAGCTGGCCATCATTTTTCCGCAAGGAACAGAAATTACTGGGCAAATAGTCCAAGACTACATAGGTATTTCAAAAGATTACAACAGCTTTGAATTGCTGCGAGCACTATTGGAGAAGAACGTCGTTCAAGCCAACCGCATTGTAGAGTATTTCATACGCAATCCCAAGAACAATCCAGTGCAAATGCTCATTGGTTTGCTCTTTTCTTCATTTAACAAGTACAACATCTATGTGAGTGCTGAAAATAAGACACATACTGCACAATTGATGAAGCTCAACAGTTACTCCATCAAAGACTATCAATTGGCTGCAAAGAATTTCACACCCGCCAAAATGGACCGCATCATCGGATATTTGTACGATGCCGATAAGAAAACCAAAGGAATAGGCGCCGGTCAGATGACAGATGGTGAGATTTTATTGGAGCTAATTTTTAAAATCATGCATTAGTTCATGTCTACATTTGCGACATGTTACAAAATGATTTATTGATCCGTGCAGCATTGGGACAGCCAGTATCTCGCACCCCAGTTTGGGTGATGAGACAGGCTGGAAGAGTTTTACCAGAATATCGTGAAACCCGAGCTCGTGCCGGGAGTTTCATCAATCTAGTTACCAATCCAGAAATGGCGGCAGAAGTGACTGTTCAACCTGTCGATCACTTGGGTGTAGATGCAGCTATCATTTTTAGTGATATCCTCGTAATCCCTGAAGCCATGGGATTACCCTACACAATGGATGAAGGAAAAGGTCCATTTTTTCCAAAGACCATTGAAACCATGGCTGATGTTGAGGCACTTCAAACAACCGGTATTGCGCAACATCTTCACTATGTGAAGGAGGCATTGGAAATCACGTTGCATAAATTGGAAAATCGTGTTCCATTGATTGGATTCGCTGGTGCTCCATGGACCATCTTCTGTTACATGATAGAAGGCAAGGGCAGCAAGGAATTCAATAAGGCGCGTAAGGTTTTGATTGGCCAACCAGAATTGGCACAGGCATTGCTTGCAAAAATTACAACTGCCACTATTGAATACGCACAAATGCAAGTCAACACAGGTATACACTTATTTCAACTTTTTGATTCTTGGGCAGGAGTCCTGAATACAGAAGTTTACGAGAAGAGTATTCTCCCTCATGTTGAGCGCATACTTTCCGCTATTCAGCCTCAAATTCCGACAACCTTTTTTGCCAAAGGTGCGCACTATGCATTGCCCTTGATGAAAAATATCTCCGCCAATGTTATTGGATTGGATTGGACCATGAATCCAGCTAATGCGAGAGAAATTCTTCCAGGTAAAACCCTACAAGGAAATTTGGATCCAGCATTGTTGTACGGAACTGACCAAGAAATCATCAAATCCACACATGCGATGATGGACAAATTCGGAAATGCACCCTATATTGGCAACCTAGGACATGGCGTTTATCCCGACATTAACCCTAGAAAATTAAAACTTTACATCGAAACGATACAAACCCGTTAATACCAATTGCTATGAAAACCCTTCGTTTGTTAATGGCTGTGGCTTTTTTATTCAGCTTGAATGCTGCGACAGCGCAAAAGAAAGACGACAAATCCAAGTCGGAAAAAACAGAAAAAAAAGAGGATAAAAAAGATGACAAGGCCAAAAAAGAGCCTGTTGTAGACACTGACCCCAATGAAGTGGCCAATGGTTCCTTTGAGCAATATGATGCTAAAATTTTGAAAGGAAAAGGTCAACTTCACTTGGCTTGTAAGCCTTGGTATACCGTGAATAAAACAGGAGCTGATTTGTTTGCATCTGGAAATACCAAGAACAAAAAAATCAACGCTCCAGAGAATGATTTGGGGAACCAAATTGCACAAGATGGCAACAACTATGCGGGTTTCATTGCTTATAGCAAAGATCCAAAAGTAAACCGTACCTATCTATCACAAAAGTTGAAACACACTTTGAAAAAGGACCAAATGTATTGCGTTACTTTTTCCGTTTGTTTGGCTGAAAATTCTAAAATGGCTGTAAACAACGTAGGTATTTTGATTGGCTCCAATCGCATTCAACATGAAGACGACAAGAGCATCACTACGCCCGCAACCATTGTAATGCCCGCCAATCGTCCTATCAACGATATGGACAAATGGACAACCGTTTGCATGTATTACTACGCCAAAGGAAACGAAAACTTCATCACCATTGGTGGGTTTGGAAACGACGGCGACATGAAATTCGAAAAAATCAAAGGCGCTGTAAAACCCGCTGCAGGTGGTGTTTCAGTAAATGGCGCATATTATTTTGTAGACAACATTTCTATCTTGCCTATTACAGCAAAAAGCGAATGTAATTGTGGCAAAAGTACCGTTGTTGAAACCGATTTTATCTATAGCCGTTCAGGTGCCAAACCCGCTGGAGCCAAGCCAGAACAATTGGTAGCTGCAACTGCCGTTTATTTCGGAAAAGAGTCTGAATATATTCCAGCACAATTTGAATCAGAATTGGACGAGGTTGCTGAATTATTGAAAGCCAATCCAGCCATCAAAATCGTTCTAACCGGACATGCAGATACTGAAGAAATGGAAGAGGCTAAAGTTCGCACTGAGATGCTAGAAATTGCCAAGCGCAGAGCTGAATCGGTGATGGAAGCTTTGGTAAGCAGAGGTGTTGATGCTTCAAGAATGAGCATCGATTCAAAAGATGCCAATGAACTAGCCAATACCAAAGGAACTCCAATGGGCAAAGCCCAAAACAGAAGAGTTGTTTTCAGTGTAAAATAATTTATTGTACAAGAGAAAAGGGCTATCGATGATAGCCCTTTTTGCATACCTTTCACAACAAAACCAGCCCATACTCCGTTTGAAAACTCAATGAGAATATCCATCCTCTTCGTTTTGATCAACTTGGTTTCGTCCTTGAATTTCAATGGTCAAAACTTGGTGTTCAATCCCAGTTTTGAGGAAATGGATTTTTGTCCCATTGATTTTACCTCTCGCCGTTTACAGTCCGTAAAGAAATGGACACAAGCCGGAGATGGTACGCCAGACTACTTTAATAGATGTAGCAAAAAGGTTGGCATACCTGACAACATATTTGGAAAACAAGAAGCCAGAACCGGAGACGGTTATATCGGTCTCGGATCCTATCTGAACAACAAGATGCGTTACAGAGAATACGTTGTGGGCCGACTAACCAGGGCGCTAAAACCCGGAGAGCAAGTTTGCATCACATTGTATTATTCCGCGGCGGACTTTTGTCAATTTGTACATGACGGATTTGGTGTTGTATTGTCTCCAAAACCCTTGGTGCAGACTTCCTACAAGACCATCACAGTGCCACAAGAATCGATGACCAATCCTCGCTTCAACATGATGGATGATTTCACGGGGTGGTCAGAATTGAGTGCCATTTTCACTGCCAAAGGCGGAGAGGAAGTAATCACCATTGGCAATTTCAAAGACGAAAAAGACATGCGATTGATTCATCGTACCAAAGATTCCGGAATAGCTGATACCCGGGACTACGCATACGTATACATCGACGATGTCAGTGTGGTGCCCATCCAAAAAAAATCCGAATGCAGCTGTATCAATGATGAACTTGCCGCCGTTGCCACAGACCCACCGCATGAATTGAGTGAATACGACGAAATCAAATTGGACGCCATACACTTTGATTTTGATCAATTCACCTTGACCGATTCTGCTACCCAGCAATTGCAAGAGATTTACACATTACTTCGAAAAAACAAGCACATGTACATGGAAATATTGGGACACACAGATAATGTTGGTGGTGCGGAATACAATCAATTGTTGTCTGAACAACGTGCACAATCAGTTATTCAGTTTCTAACATTAAAGGGAATAGAATCCAACCGATTCACCATCATTGCCAAAGGCATGACAGACCCTGCAAAGAGCAATGAAACAGAGCAAGGAAGGGCCTTCAACAGACGAGTGGAATTCCAGATCCGTCAAAAAAGATTTGTGCTCGTGAAATAGCACTCATTCAGTTTATCTTTGTCACTCAATTTTTTATCATGTACAATATCACTTTACCCGATGGGAGTGTCCGTCAAGTTGAAGCGGGTGCTTCATCCATGACAGTTGCTCAGTCCATTTCAGAAGGATTGGCCCGAAACGTATTGGCCGCAGTTGTAAACGGCGAAGTTTGGGATGCCAACCGTCCTTTTATTTCAGACTCCATTTTAAAATTGGTTACATGGACGGATACAGAGGGTAAATCAACCATGTGGCACAGCTCTGCCCATTTAATGGCAGAAGCATTGGAAGCGCTTTATCCAGGTATCAAATTGGCCATTGGCCCTCCGATTGAGAACGGATTTTATTACGATGTAGATTTTGGACAACATAGTTTTTCGCAAGAAGATTTTTCGAAGGTGGAAAAACTAATGTTGGAATTGGCCAAGAAAAAAAGTGAATTCATTAGAAAAGAAGTAAGCAAAGCTGACGCAATTCAATATTTCACTGAAAAGGCTGATCCGTATAAACTTGAATTGATTGAAGGATTAAACGACGGCGAGATCACCTTTTATACCCAAGGAGAATTCACTGATTTGTGCCGTGGACCTCATATTCCCCACACAGGATTCATCAAAGCTGCTAAGGTTTTGAATGTTGCCGGTGCGTATTGGAGAGGAGATGAAAAAAATAAAATGTTGACCCGTGTATACGCCATCACTTTCCCTAAGCAAGCGGAATTGGAGGAGTACATGGTTCAACTAGAAGAAGCCAAAAAACGTGATCACCGGAAACTAGGAAAAGAATTGGGCTTGTTTCACTTCTCTCAAAAAGTAGGAAGTGGTTTACCATTGTGGTTGCCCAAAGGAGCGGATCTACGTGGAAGATTGCAAGCATTTTTACAAGCCGCACAAACCAAAGCGGGGTACTTACAAGTTATCACCCCACACATTGGTCACAAAGAATTGTACGAAACCAGTGGTCACTGGGCGAAGTATGGAGCCGATAGTTTCAGACCCATTGAGACTCCTCAAGAGGATGAAGTGTACATGCTTAAACCCATGAACTGTCCTCACCATTGTGAGATTTTTAAAGCTGAACCCAAATCTTACCGCGACCTTCCATTGCGCCTTGCTGAATTCGGAACAGTATACCGTTACGAGCAGACTGGCGAATTACATGGTTTGACCCGTGTAAGAGGATTTACTCAGGATGATGCGCATATTTTCTGCACCGTCGACCAAGTGAAAGAAGAGGTAGGTAAAGTGATTGATTTGGTATTGTACATTTTCAAGACATTGGATTTCCACGATTACCTGGCTCAAGTATCCTTGCGAGACCCAAACAACCCAGGTAAATACATTGGAAGCGATGAAAACTGGGAAAAGGCAGAGACTGCCATCAAGGAAGTTGCGGATGAAAAGGGTTTGAAAACCGTTGTGGAGTTGGGTGAGGCTGCATTCTACGGACCCAAATTGGATTTTATGGTTCGTGATGCAATTGGAAGAAAATGGCAATTGGGTACCGTTCAGATTGACTATAACTTGCCTGAGCGTTTCCAACTTGAATATACAGGCGCAGACAATCAAAAACATCGCCCAGTCATGATTCATCGAGCTCCCTTTGGATCGATGGAAAGATTTGTCGCGATTCTCATTGAACACTGTGCTGGTCAATTCCCACTTTGGTTAACTCCAGAACAAGTAAGATTGCTTCCGGTCAGTGAAAAATTCAATGAATACGCAAAAAGTGTAGCAACTGAACTAAAAAATTACGATATTCGCGCCTCCGTTGACGAAAGCAACGAGAAAGTGGGAAAGAAAATCCGAGAGGCAGAATTGGCGAGAGTTACATATATGCTGATCATTGGAGAGCAAGAACAACAAGCTGGAACCGTTTCTGCACGTAAGAAAGGCGCTGGTGATTTGGGAGTGTTCACCATATCAGATTTTGCTACTCAAGTACAAAACGAAATCAAGGAAATGCTTTCCGCATAGTAAAAAAAATAAATGGAGAAAAAACCAGGCAGTAGACCCCCTTATCCTAGAAGAGATTTTAGGAGAGAAAAGGAACCCGAGCATCGCATTAATGGCCGTATCAACGTTGCGGAAGTACGTTTGGTAGGTGACAATGTGGAGCAAGGGGTATACCCTACTCAAGAGGCTTTGCGACTTGCGCAAGAATTAGAAATTGACTTGGTGGAAATTTCTCCAAATGCTACGCCTCCTGTTTGCCGAATCATTGACTACAAGAAATTCTTGTATGATCAAAAGAAGAAGCAAAAGGAAATGAAGGCCAAGCAAGTGAATGTTACAGTTAAGGAAATTCGTTTTGGACCCAACACGGATGATCATGACTTTGCCTTTAAATTAAAGCATGCGATTGAGTTTTTGAAAGACGGAAGCAAGGTAAGATCTTGGGTGTTTTTCAAAGGAAGATCCATTGTTTTTAAAGACAGAGGTGAGATTCTACTTTTGAAGTTTATTCAAGAACTTTCAGAATATGGAGTTCCAGAGCAAATGCCGAAACTAGAAGGAAAGAAGATGTTTGTGATCATCAACCCTAAGAAGAAATAAATTAAAACCCTAATACAATGCCAAAGTCGAAAACCAAATCCGGCGCTAAAAAGCGTTTTCAAGTGACCGGTAGCGGAAAGATCAAGCGTAAGAAGGCGTTTAAGCGTCACATCTTAACCAAGAAAGAAACTAAGCGTAAGCGTAGTTTGGGTAACGATGCGATGGTTCACCCTTCTGATGTAAAATCAATCAAGGCCCAATTGCTCGCCTAAGTCAAGCTCATTGACTCAAATAGCAAGGTAACGTTTAACCCGATTGTTGGTCATAAGCGCAAGAGCCACCAACCTTCAAAAAACACAAAATTATGCCACGCAGTAAAAATGCAGTAGCTTCTCGCGAGAGAAGAAAAAAGGTCCTTAAAATGGCCAAAGGGTATTTCGGTTCAAGAAAAAATGTTTGGACCGTAGCCAAAAACGCAGTTGAAAAAGCATTAACTTATGCCTACATCGGTCGTAAATTACGTAAGCGTAATTTCCGCGCTTTGTGGATTGCTCGTATCAATGCCGGAGCTCGTATCCACGGTTTGTCTTACTCTCAATTCATGGGTAAAATTCACGCCAAAGGTGTTGAGTTAAACCGCAAAGCATTGGCTGACTTAGCCATGAATCATCCAGCAGCTTTTAAAGCAGTTGTAGATGCAGTAAAATAACTTTCAATATTTTGAAATTACAAGAAAGGGAACCATCTTCGTGGTTCCCTTTTTTATTTACCATATGAAATATTTCATCCTGTCAACTTTTCTTATTTTTAGTTGCGTATCCCAACATTTGGAAGCGCAAATAGATAGGATTTCCAAGGGGTCTGTTTGGTTCAATACCGCCTACCCTATTACCCTTGAAAACATCAATGACAAAATAGTTGTTTTCATGATTTGGGATGCCAATGATCCCATCGCGCTTGAGCAAGTTCATCAATTGATGACCGCTTCGAAGAATTTGTTTCAAGTCCAGCTCATGAGCGCTGTTCTTGCACGTCCAGGACAACCTCAACCCAGAAGAGAATATTATTCGCTAATACAACGTGAAAATCTAGAACATCCACTTGTGGTATGCGCTGACTTCAACGATTTTAAACAACCCCAATACACTGGACCCTTACAAGTGAGATTGTACGGTCGTCCCGGAGGTGAGGCCTTGCACATTTTTGAGGGGCCTGGAATTGTCAAAGATCTTTTGAAGGAGATTCAACAACTAAGTGAATCCGCTGACTTAAAAGGAAAACTTAGATTTTGGCAGATGAAGGACAGCGTGGAAACACACTACTGGGCTGATGCCAATATTGAATTTCCAAGCCATATTGCCAAATACAAATCCAATGGTTACCTCATCACAGAATCAAGCCATCATCGTATACATCATGTAAGTGCTGATGGAAAGATTGTAAAAATAATTGGAGCGCCACAACCCGGCTTTGCCGATGGTAACTTTTTAAGTGCTCAATTCAATGTCCCAAAAGGTGTTGCCCATGAGCCAGAACAGGACCTTATTTACGTTGCCGATTGCTTCAATCATCGCATTCGAGCAGTGGACATGTCCAGCCAATTGGTATTTACTGTTGCAGGCAACGGAAACGATTTTGCCCAATCCATCGAATCCACCAATGGCGGCTATGAAGCCTTTGGATTGCCTGTAGATATTGCCATTGATAACAATAAGATATTTGTACTTTCTGCTAGTCACAATCAAGTTTTCCTACTTGACCCCATCAGCGGAGGATCAAGAGAAGTTGTTCGTTTACCCATTTCAGACAAAGCGGGAAAAAGAATTTACCCTCTGCAATTAGACATTCAAGGAAAAATGGGTTGGGTGGTGATGAGTGATGGCACCGCATGGCAGATTGAGTTCAAAGAAAAAAGAAAATACACAGATGCCGTTACTCAAAAAGAAGTAGAATACGAATATGGGTATTGTCAAACTGTTGCTGGAAGTGAAAATATCGCATGGAGCGCGATGAGCCTTTCAGGAAAAAAACTAATCGGCATCTCAAAAGACAACAACAGCATTTGGGAAATAAAAAAAGGCAAGCAACGACTCATCGCGGGCGGAACCATTGAAGGTTGGAAAGATGGCAAAGGAAAAGAGGCTGGATTCCACTCCCCTGTTGACTTTATACTTATTGACCAATTTGCTTATGTTCTTGATCAAGACAATGAAAGCTTAAGGTCTGTTCAATTGAAAAACGGAAGAGTAACCACTATCCCCTTCATCTCTTCTGATGCGCTTGCCTTTGGCGGAAACATCGTACCCCAAGGTGAAAATATTGTATTTGAAGACATCGCAGTAGGCGAAGGACCCGTTGAAGTAACTTTTCAATTGGATTTAGGTGAATATGAATTTAGAAATGATGGTGTCAATATTGTTATGCTCATCGATGATGCCATGGGAGTCATGGAAAGTGAAATTATCACGGATGGCGTAATGAAAGCCAAAGTTGACCCTAAAGATTTGCTCTACGGCACGCTCCAACTGGAGATGACATTTAGTGTCAGTCATCCATCTAGACCAACAGTAGTTTTGAGAAAACAATGTATGGTTACCGCGATGTTATCGGTTATACCAGGTGAACCCACCAATCCAACCCTTACTTGGAAACCCCACATACTGCCATTCTAAGAATGAGAGATTTAAAAAAGGTATTGATCATTACCTATTATTGGCCTCCTTCTGGTGGTGCAGGCGTTCAACGATGGTTGAAGTTTGTCAAATACCTCCGAGAATTTGGATTTGAGCCAATCGTATACACACCGTCTAATCCCGAAATGCCTGTTGAGGATAACAGTTTGAAGCAAGACATCCCCAGCGGAATTACCGTTTTACAGCAACCCATTTGGGAGCCATACCACTGGTACAAAAAATGGGTTGGCGTAAAACCAACGGAAAAAATCAATACTGGATTCTTAAGTGAAACCGATAAACCCAAAAAGACGGAAAGCATTGGTGTTTGGGTAAGAGGAAACTTCTTCATACCTGATGCCCGTTGCTTTTGGATACAACCCTCCATCAAATTTCTTAGCCATTACCTCCAAGAAAACAAAGTTGATGTTATTGTATCCACTGGGCCTCCTCATAGCATGCATATGATAGCCAAGGGAGTAAGAAATGCATTAAATATCCCGTGGGTAGCGGATTTCAGAGACCCTTGGACCAACATTGACTTTTACGACCAACTTATGCTTACCCGGTGGGCGGATAAAAAACACCGTAGACTTGAGCTTCAAGTCATTCAAAAAGCAGATTTTGTCACCACAGTTACGCAAGAAGACGCCGACGACTTTAGCAATAAAGGAGCCCAACACACCAAGTGCATCACCAACGGATACGATGATGAATTTCATGCGGATGTTCAGATTGATGAAAAGTTCACCTTGGTACATGTTGGAAGTATTCCACCAGCTAGAAATCACGAAATTCTTTGGAAAGTCATACAGAAATTAACTTCTGAACTACCTGGATTCAGTGAGCATTTCAAATTGAAACTGATTGGAAAAACAGATATCAGCGTAAGAAAAAGCATTCATAAATATAACATTGAAAATTATTGTGATCTAATAGCTTACATGCCACATGCAGAGGCTATTGAAATGCAACAAAGCGCACAAATGCTTTTGCTGCTCGTCAACAATAGCGGAAACGCAAAGAGTATTTTAACAGGTAAATTCTTTGAATATCTTGCCGCAAAACGACCCGTAGTTGCTATCGGACCAACGGATGGCGAAATGAATAGAATACTTCAGGATAGCCAAGCTGGGGATTGCGCAGATTTCAATGATGAAATCGGTTTAGAAAAAATTCTTACCTCAAACTTTAAAAAATTCCAATTGCAAAAACAATTGACTATTGACTCCCAAGGCATAGAAAAATATTCACGTCGATCACTTACACATGAAATGTCTCAGGTATTTCAACAAGTAATTTTAAATCATGAAAAGCAGAAAAATTGAATCAACAGATTTACAAAATCTACAGCAATTGTTTCCAGATTTATACGAACCTCAAATCAAAGAGGCCATCTTAGAAAAGGGCATGTGGATGGAAATCAAAGAAGGCGAAATGATGATTGATATTGAGCAGTACATCAAATTCATGCCTTTGATAATGTCAGGGAACTTAAAGATATTAAGAGAAGACAATGATGGAAAAGAGTTGCTGATCTATCACGTAACAAAAGGCCAAACATGCGCTATGGCGATTACGTGTTGCATGGGTGATGCACGAAGCAATATCAGAGCTGTTGCCGAAGAAGATTGTCAGGTAATTGCTGTTCCCATTCAAGTCTTGGATGAATGGAGTTCACGTTTTTCCTCATGGAAACATTTTATATTTAGAAGTTACCAAAGTCGGTTTGAAGAATTACTGGAAACCATTGATAGCATTGCTTTTCAAAAATTAGATGACCGATTAGAAAAGTGGTTAGAAATCCGATCTAAAAACGCGGAGGACGGCATCGTTCATGCCACACATTCTGAAATTGCCAATGAACTCCACTCTTCCAGGGAGGTTATTTCAAGGCTATTGAAAAAAATGGAAAATCAAGGGCTTTTGACCTTGGGGAGAAATAAAATCGAAATGCATTAAAACATTATCTTTGTAAAAACTAAGGACATGAAATTACTTGACGGAAAAGTAGCCATCATTACAGGAGCTTCTCGCGGAATTGGAAAAGGAATTGCCGCATTATTTGTAGCACAAGGAGCCAAAGTGGCCTTTACATATGCATCTTCGGATGACAAAGCACGAGCGCTTGAAGCAGAATTAAGTGCCAATGGCGGAGTTGCCAAAGGTTTTAAAAGTGATGCTGCTGATTTTGATGCCGCTCAAAAATTAGTAGATCAGGTAGTAGAAGAATTTGGCACCGTTGATATTTTGGTTAACAATGCGGGAATCACTCGCGACACATTATTGATGCGCATGTCGGAAGAACAATGGGACGAAGTAATTCGTGTCAATTTAAAGTCCATTTTCAACTTGAGCAAGGCCGTTATTCGTCCTATGTTGAAAGCCAAAAGCGGATCTGTCATCAACATGAGTTCGATTGTAGGCGTTACGGGAAACGCAGGACAGGCCAACTATGCTGCATCGAAAGCAGGAATCATTGGATTCACAAAAAGTATGGCCGCTGAATTGGGATCAAGAAATATCCGTTGCAATGCTATAGCGCCTGGTTTCATTGAAACTGAAATGACCGGTGCTTTGGATGAAAAAGTAGTTCAACAATGGAGAGATTCAATTCCATTGAAGAGAGGCGGAACACCTGAAGACATTGCAAATGCAACATTATTCTTGGCCAGTGACATGAGCAGTTATATCACAGGTCAAACCATTCACGTTTGTGGTGGAATGCACATGTAATCAAAATTATTTTGAACATTTACACGACATATCCAGCGATATACATTTGGGCCTGCATCATAGCGGGCCTTCTTGTGTCTGGTCTTTTGTATTACCAGGAGAACAAAAGAAATCGCTTTTCTAAAAATGTCATCTGGACGCTTGCTTCACTGCGCTTTTTAGCCTTTACACTCCTTGCGCTACTTTTACTTAGACCCATTACACAATGGGAAAACCATGTAGTTGAAAAACCCATCGTCGTGGCACTTTTTGACAACAGTGCTTCTATCACTGGTGAAACGGACCGTAAGTTAAAGGAGCAGCTAAAAGAAAAACTGCAACAACTAGAATCCAAAGCTGAAGTAGTTCTTTACACTTTTGACAAAGAGCTAACTCCTAGCTGGGACAGCGTTAATTTCAATGGCGCCAGTACCGATTTAAGCCAAGCATTGGATCAAATATCAACGCGATATGCAGGTAGGAATTTATCCTCCATTTTGGTTGCTACTGATGGGATTTTCAATCAAGGTATACAACCACTCTATGTAGCTCAAAATATGCAAGTACCCTTTTTCACCATTGGTTTGGGGGACACTTCTATATACAGAGATATCGCCATCAGAGATATTGAATCCAATAGGACCACATACATGGGCAATAGTTTCCCTGTTCAAGTTCATGTAGAAGGCATTTTAGTAAAAGGTGAGAAAACAGAAATTGTCATTGAACACAAAGGCCAGGTTGTTGCCAAGAAAGAAATTTCTTTTAATGATCAACAAACTTATCTCAATGAAAATTTTGAATTTGTATCTAAAGAAAAAGGTACACAGCGATATACAGTCAAAGTAAAACCTGTTAAAGGTGAAAAAAGTAACGCAAACAATCAACTTGATTTTTATATCCAGGTATTGGATGAGCGTCAAAAAGTATTGCTACTCGCTGGATCTCCACATCCAGACATTGCCGCGATAAGAAGTGCTTTTGAAGAATCCGATTCCCACACCATTTCCTACGAATTGGCTACCGAATGGAAAGGGAAATTGAGTGATTACGGAATGGTTATTTTCCACGGCATGCCCCAAAATGCGGCTCAACTAAATTTGATCAAAGAATTTCAAGAAAAGAATATACCTTCTCTGCATGTCACAACGAGTAATACCCAGTGGAATTTGCTCAACACATTGAAACTTGGAATTGCTGTTCAAGGAACAAATGGCAATCGTGAACTTCGAATTGCCCAGACCAATTCAGACTTCAAAAACTTTCAATATCCCGAAGGTTTACAGCAACTTTTGACCCAATTGCCACCGCTAGAAGTGCCTTTTGGAAAGTTTTTTTCATCTGAAGGAATGAGTTCTTATTTGTATCAAAAAATAGGAACACTATCTACCCAATACCCTTTGGTCTCATTTGGATCTTCTATGCAAATCCCCGTTGGATTTGTATTGGGAGAAGGATTATGGAAGTGGCGCATCCACAATTATGTGCACACAAAAAACCATTTTTTATTTGATGAAATGATGCGTTCATGGGTGCAATATTTGGCCAATAAGAACCAAGATCGTCTATTGCGCATTACATCCAAGAAAAAGTGGAGCATCAATGAAAATATCCTTTTTCAAGCACAACTATTGGACGCCAGTTTAAAACCCTACCCCAACCAAGACATTACACTAAAAATTTGGGATGAAAAAAACAAATCGCTTGAATATCATTTTGTTCCCAAAGACAATCAATATTTTTTAAATCTCGGAAAATTGTCTCCTGGCGTTTATCGCTATCAAGCGCTAGCCAATAATGGCAACAAGGATTACAAAGAAGAGGGTTCGTTCACCATTGAAGATATTCAACTTGAGTTTTTACAAACTACTGCCCAACACGCTTCACTCCGACAAATTGCTCAAAGTACAGGAGGTAAATTTTACTCACCAAACATGTTGGATCAATGCGTTGCTGATTTGGAGCTACAAAAAAACCTTGTTTCAGTTTCCTATGACGAAAGTACTCGAGAAGAGTGGATTGATTTGTGGCCATTGTACGTTTTGCTAATCGTACTTTTCTCTTCAGAATGGGTCATGCGAAAAAGATTGGGAGGTTATTGATATGCATTCAATTCCTTTTATCAAAATAGGCGGTGTTCCTGAACATTTCAACCTACCATGGATTCAGGCTTTTGAACAAAACAAAAGTCAATCGCTAGGCGCTGAAATCAGCTGGAACTTTTTTCCAGGTGGAACAGGTGCAATGACCCAAGCACTATCGAATGGATCTTTGGATGTAGCCATTTTGTTGACTGAAGGTTACATGGCTGCCTATCAAAAAGGATTGGATGCTAAAATCATTCAATGTTACATTGAGTCGCCGCTTCAATGGGGAATTTACTCCAATAAAAAAAATACCGTAACCTTTGACCATGATACCAAAATTGCAATCAGTCGCAAAGGTTCAGGTTCACATCTTATGCCCCTGATTCATGCCGAACAATTGGGCGTGTCGCTTAATGAAAATCAATTTAAAGTAGTTCATCACTTGGATGATGGCATCAAATCGCTTTCGGAAGATTGCGATTATTTTTATTGGGAAAAGTGGATGACGCAGCCATTTGTTGATCAAGGGCTCGTAAAAAAGGTAGGTGAATTCAGTGCACCTTGGTCCGGTTTCCTTGTAGTTGCCACGCAAACTTGTATCCATCAGAACAGTGACATTTTACAGAAGATCATTGATATGATTCAAAAACAAGTGAAACTGTTTATTGCCGATAATCAATCACCATCAATCATTGAAAAGAAATTTCATCTCAATATTGATGAAGCCAAAGAATGGATTGGTCAACAAAAATGGAATTTGAATCACGATATTTCAAAATTGGGACTTCAGAATGCACACGCCGCATTGACCCAAATTGGAATTGACATGAGCAAAGTGAAATTGTCAGATATGTGCGCGCCTTGGCTTAACTTGAAATGATGGACAATAAAAAACGCGTCATTAAAAAGAGGTGGATTTTCCTAGGCATTTGTGCAATGCTCATACTCGTTATCGTCCTTTTGCGAACTTGGATACTAATTGGAATTGGACAATATTTGGTAGCCGACGATCAGGATTTCCGTTCACCCCACTATGCCGTACTCGGTGGCAACAGCGCGGAAAGAGGACACGCCGCAGCATGGATTGCATCTACTCAACCTTCCGCCCAATTTATTACTACTGGAGGAAACAGACCCAGTCAGCTGGCAGCCATTGGCATCAACACTTTCGAAGCAATTTTGACGCAAAAGAAAATGGAACAATGTGGGGTTGAAGCAAGAAGAATTCAAGCCATTACCGCAGGAACGAGTTCCAAAGAAGAAGCAGAAATTCTTTTGCAACATTGTCAAAAGCATGGCATATCAGGCATTACAATAGTATCTGGTCAATACCATTTGAGACGACTGCGCCAAACTTTTGAGCCCCTTTTTCGAACTGCAGGAATTCAAATTAAATTCTTCGGTGCAATTGAGAAAGACTTTGATCCCCACCACTGGTGGCAATCCGAAAGCGGTTTGATATACACCAATAATGAGTACATCAAAATCCTTTACTATTGGATCAAATATTAAGCCCCAAGTTTTTCACATTTGTTGATTAGTAAAAGGTTAGATACATCAGATACATCCGTATCTTTGATAAGTCAATCCATACTATGGCAGAAGACTCATTTTTATCAGACGACTTTAGTCAAATTTTACACCGCTTTGAACAAATGGTCAGAGACAATGACTCTTACTATTTCGATTCAGAAGAGTTGGAAGATTTGATTTTTTATTATAGTGATCATTTTCAATTCCAAAAAGCACTTTTGGTCATTGATCACGCCCATCACCTTTTTCCCAATCACCCGGTTTTAACTATTCGTGAAGCAGAGGTATACACAGGATTGGGACAGTTGCACAAAGCGTTGAACATCCTTAAAAAAGTTGAAGTATACGGCGAAGAGAAATTGGATTGGCTCATGGCCATTTCCGTTGTCTACAGTCAGCTGCATGAGCATGATCGGGCCATTTACTATTTGGAACAAGCTTTAGAAGTTTCTGAAGGTGACAATTTTGATGATATCGCATTGGAACTTGCTTTGGAGTATCAAAATGCCAACAAGGTTGACAAGGCCATTTCACTTTTGAGAAGAGTTATCGTCAATCGACCTGAAAGTGAAACATTGCTTTATGAATTGGCCTATTGTTTTGAAACAACACAACGTCTAGCCGAGGGAATGAACTTTTTCAAAGACTTGGTAGACGAACGTCCCATGTCTTTCCCAGCTTGGTATTGTCTGGGCAATTTGCAGCAACATTTGGATCTTTTACAAGAGAGCGTTGATTCATATGACTTTAGTAACGCGCTTATGCCTGATTTTGCACCAGCATTGATCAACAAGGCGCAAGCCCTTTTCAAACTAAAGGAATACCAACGAGCCATTGAAACACTGGAGTCTACTTTTTCACTAGAACCACCCGACGCGACAACCTATTGTCATATGGGAGAGTGCTTTGAAAAATTATCTGAAATGGAGAAAGCCAAGTCGTATTATCAAAAAGCAATCGACTTGGATGAGCGTTGTGCGGATGCATATTTGGGAATGGCCGTTGTTCTAGATGACCAAGAACAAAGCACCCAAGCACTTTCCTTTTCTAGAGTAGCCTATGAATTTGATCAACAAAATGAAGAATACTTGACCGTGTTCATTAAGTTGCTCACTAAGTTGGATATGTTTGAAGAGGCCTTAGAAAGAGCAGAAGCATTTATTCATCAGAAACCGCACGACGAAGAAACATGGACACTGATGATTGACATTTATGTCAAATTGAAAAAATACAACGAGGGATTACAATACGCAGAGCAAGGTTTGCAATTGATCCCCGATAGCAAAATGATTGGCTATCGAAAGTTAGTACTTTTGCACGCTTGCGGATTATTACAAACTGCTACACAATGGTTGGAGCACATATATGATGAAGAGGACGAACAAGACTTGGAAGAAATAGAAATGAACTATCCTGACCTGCTCGATTGGCCTCCATACCAAAACAAAAAAACAATTTTATAATTGTCACTAGCATGAACTACGAATTAGATTTTATTCCTGAAAGACCCGAAAGACCCAGAGACAGTGGTTTAACCATGGTCATGGACAAAGGGCTTTCAACCAGACAAGCTGAAGATTTGATTGACGCATCCGCAGACTATGTGGATTTGGTCAAATTGGGTTTCGGAACATCTGCATTTTCAAATAATCTCACAGAAAAAATCAAATTGTACCATGACGCCGGAATGAAAGTTTATTTGGGTGGTACTCTATTTGAAGCCTTTGTTGTTCGAAACAACTTAGACGCTTATAAAAAGTATGTGGACCAATTGGGGCTAAACACAATTGAGGTTTCTGATGGATCAATCTCCATTCCGCATGATGAAAAGTGTAAATGGATTGAAAACCTTTCCAAAGATTACACTGTACTTTCTGAAGTCGGATCAAAAGAGGAAGGCATTTTGATTTCTCCAAGCAAATGGATCAAGATGATGCAAACGGAATTGCAGGCGGGATCATGGAAAGTGATTGCTGAGGCAAGAGAAAGTGGCACTGTTGGAATTTATCGTCCAAATGGTCAAGCGCACGTTATGCTCATCAACCGCATTCTTCAAAAAGTAGCCTTAGAAAACATTATTTGGGAAGCCCCTAAAAAGGCACAACAAGTCTATTTTATTCAGCATATGGGAGCCAATGTCAATTTGGGGAACATCGCAGAAAACGAAGTTATTCCTTTGGAGTGTTTAAGAAGAGGCTTGCGTGGCGATACCTTCTTCCAATTCTTACCTGAAGAGATTGCACAAAAAATGAGACAATAATGCATATCAGTCCTGCCGAACTAAAAAAATGGAAAGAGGAAGGCTTTCCTCACATGTTGGTTGATATTCGTGAAAGCTACGAAATTGAGCAATGTAATATTGGAGGGGTACCTATGCCCATGGAAAATATTCTCACCCAATGTCAAGAATTTCCAACAGACCGTTCCATTGTCCTACATTGCAACAGTGGCAAGCGCAGTGATGCTGCAACCTACGCAATAAGACAACATACCAAAAGGCAGGATGTTTTTTCACTTGAAGGCGGAATTCAGCATTACGCCATGCAATATGAACCTGAAATGACTTGTGCTTCATGATGGATATTCTGGACATCTTATTACACATCAACGATCACTTGGATGCGTGGCTGCAACATTATGGATCGTTTGTTTACATCATACTTTTCGCTATCATTTTTGTAGAAACGGGTTTAGTGATTATGCCTTTTCTGCCTGGTGATTCTTTGCTCTTTGCAGCTGGTGCTTTGTGTGCAAGAATCAGTGGAGAATCAAACCCATCATTGGCTTTACTTCCGATGATTGGATTACTTTCCATTGCAGCTATTCTTGGAGATCACAGCAATTACCTCATAGGCAGATACGGAGGAAGTAAAATTTTAAATTGGAAAATACGAGGCAAGCGCATTGTCAAGGAAAGTTATGTGATTCAAACAGAGCAATTCTTTGAAAAATATGGAACCAAAGCAATTGTTCTAGCCAGATTTGTACCTATTGTCCGAACCTTCACACCTTTCGTCGCGGGTATTGGCAAAATGAACTACCGCAAAAAGTTCATGCCCTACGATATTTTTGGAGGTATCCTTTGGATTGCGTCCATGTCCATTGCTGGATTTATTTTGGGTAGCAATGAATGGGTTAAAAGTCACTTTGAAGCGGTTGTTATCGGCATTGTTGTTCTTTCTGTAAGCCCGATGGTTTTTGCATACATCAAACACCTTTGGCAAAAAAGACAATCATGAAATGGGGACTGATTGGAAAATCGCTACAGCATAGTTTCTCTCCATCATATTTCAAGAAAAAATTTGATTCAATGGGTATCCATGATACCTATGACATACTTGAAATTCAAGATTTAAGTCTCCTAAAATCTACCATCACAACATTGGGTTGGTCTGGATTTAATGTCACCATTCCCTACAAAGAAGAAATCATACCTCTGTTAGATGAAGTTACCACAATAGCCAAGGAAATCGGCGCTGTAAATTGTGTAAGAATTGAAAACGGCAAGTGGATTGGGACCAATACAGATGCTGGTGGATTTGAAAAAAGTATTTTACCTTTTCTCGAAAACCATTACCCAAGGGCATTGATCCTGGGAACAGGCGGAGCTTCCAAGGCTGTCGCTTACGTGCTCAAAAACAGAGGAATTGATGTTTGGTACTTGACTCGAAAAAAAGAAAACAACAAACACCTACTCTACGAAGAAATTCAAAAAGAAAGCATGTCGCATTTTAGGTTGTTGGTTAATACAACACCTCTAGGTACTTCTCCACTAGTAGATGAATATCCCGATATTCCATATGAAGGTATTGGAGAGCAACACTTGCTTGTAGATCTTATTTACAACCCTCCCCTCACCACCTTTCTTAAAAAAGGTAAGAGTCAAAATGCTCAAGTCCAGAATGGGCAGCGAATGCTTGAAATACAAGCTGAATTGAGTTGGAAATTTTGGAATCGCGAGATCGCGATGTAAATTGCTTGCATGTCCAATAACCAGATCTGGCAAACCCTCTGGCGGATGAGCAGAGCGCTTATCTCGGCAACATTTATTGCGCAGATTCTCACTTATCTATGTATTCCGATTCTTTCAAGACTTTATGCACCCATTCAATTTGGCGAATGGGGAATATTCATCGGTATCACAACAGCCGGGGCACTTTTGGGAACTTGGCGAATGGAAAGTTGGTTCATGCAAATCATTACTTCGGAACAATCTTCTTATTGGAATTGGGGAATTCGAAATTTGCTTATCACTAGCATAATCATTGGAGTTACAACATCCTTTTTCCTTCCTGTACTATTTCCTGAGATGAAATGGGACGGTATGTATGTTCTACTTCCTATTGGTATTTTTTGTCAAGGCGTTTTCAATCTTCTTGTATTCAGAACGGGGGCTGCTGATCTTCAGCCACAACATGTTCGTTTGAAACTATTCAATGCCATTCTTTCCAATTCATTGATGATTGGTTTCTTTTGGTTGGGACCATTCAACGGGTTGATTCAAGGATGGATCTTTGGACAAGGACTTTCGATTTTACTAATCCTCTCTCGTATTCCCAAATTCCAAAAACAAAACCAGACAGTGGGTCTAACTCAGGTAATGACTTTACCCTTTCGTCCCTTGTATCTAACCGCGCAGGCCTTGCTCGAAAACTTTCAAGCAGCAGGACTTAGTGCTTGGATCGGTTGGGTGTATGGTCCCATTCCAGCCGCTCTGTTTTTCATGTCATGGCGTTTGTTACAGGCGCCGATCAATCTGATTTCAAACTCACTTTATCTATCTCAATACCACTTGGCGCAAACTTGGCGCAATGAGCAAAAGAACTATGTTCCCATGATGAACAAAGCATTGCTTGCCCTCGCATCTATTTCAGCTTTGGCTTTGCTCATTTGGTTTTTTACCGGTCCCGAATTAATCCAACAATTCTTGGGTAAGGAATGGGTTGGAACAGGAGAAGTGATTACCGCCATTATCCCATGGATGATTTCTTTCTTTGTGTTCAGTCCCTTTAGTTTCCTTTTGCTGTTACACCATAAAAGTCAATGGTTATTGGGATTAACGCTTGTCGACACCATCCAAAAACTTCTCATACTGTCTCACTTTTTTGACAACTCGTTCATGGAAGCCTTACAAATCAGTTCTTACATTTCAATGTTGATTATCCTTTTACAATGGTGGATAGGACGCAAGGCTGAGGTTAACTTTGTAGGTTCATGAGTAGCAGTTGGAAACAACCATTTAAAAGTGAATTCACACGTCACGTTCTGACATTGATGACCGGCACGATTGCCGGACAAGCCCTTGTATTTTTATTCAGCCCCGTCATTACCCGATTATTTTCCCCTGACGATTTTTCTACTCTTGAATTGTATACCATGCTCACAACGATCGGCGTTGTCGTGGTAACGGGTAAGTATGAATTTGCCATCATGCATCCCAAAGAAAAAGAAGATGCGAGGCACGTGATGGGACTGAGCATTGGGCTGGCAGGAATTATGAGTTTGCTACTTTTCATCACAAGCTTCTTCGTGGCCGATTATATCGCGGAATATTATCAAGACCCCATTATAGGACAATACTTATGGATGGTTCCTATCGGTTTGTTTTGCTACGCGATTTTCAATAGTGTGAATTATTGGTTTAGTCGACAAAAAAATTATAAGGTTTCAGCAGTATCCAAAGTTTGGTTTTCTGGCGCTTCGGAACCTATAAAGTGGGCAACCGGTTTTGAAAAATGGGGAGGTTTCGGTTTGCTATTAAGCACAACAGTAGGTCATATCGTAACCGCAGCATATTGCCTTTTTCATTTTTTAAAAGATGAACCCAACGGATTAAAAAACTGGGATTGGAAAAAAATGAAAACCCAAGCTGTACTTTACAAAGACTATCCACTATTTAGTATTTGGGGCAGCATATTGAATAGGATTGCGCAATGGGCACATGTCGGAATATTTACTTATTATTTTGGCCTAGTGGCCATCGGTTACATGGCGCTTTGTCGCCGCGTCTTCTTTACCCCACTATCCGTTATTAGTAATTCTTTTGGACAAGTTTTCTTTCAAAAGATATCTGAAATTGAAGATGTAAATGAACTGGAAAGCATGTACCACAAAAACATGTTTCGATTGCTCGTCATTAGTCTGGTGGCGGCTGGATCGGTTCAATTGTTACCTGATAATACAATGGGTTGGGTTTTCGGCGAGGCGTGGGCACCAAGTATGATCTACTTGAAATACTTGAGTTTTTGGTATGCATTTAATTTTTTGACTTCTTCATTGAGCTTTATCACCTTGCGAATTCAAATGCAAAAAATGTCCCTTTTCTTGGATATTCTGCACTTTGCTTTTGTCTTTGGTGGGATTTACTTGGCACACATCATGGAAATGGATATGCTTGGAGGTGTTAAGATGCTCGTACTCGCCAAAGTACTTTACTTCATTGTGAACCTAGCGGTCATCCTTGTCTACCTCAGAAAGTACAAAAACAAAATGCTTTTACTTGCATGAAAAAAATCATCTCATTAACCATCAATAATTTCAAAAACGACAACCGAGTTTATCGCATGGCCTATGCGTTACAAGAATGGGGAAATAAGGTTAGCGTAGTTGGTCTGCTCAAAGGAGACGTGCAAGAACATGAGAATTTTAAAGGAATTGCAGTTCATAGAATGAAGTTGCGCTCCATGTCATTGCCGGATAACAATAAGATATTTGGGATGATCAAATACATTGAATTGTTCTTTAAAATCATCTTTCAATACAGAAAAAAAGACATCTGGCATTGCAATGACTTCGAGGCATTTTTGATTGGAGCCTTGGCTAAAATCACCAGACCACGATTGGTGTTGATCTATGACTGTCATGAATATGAAAGAGAACGTAATGGAATGCCCAAAATTCTTAGACTTTTTGTGAAGGTATTTGAGCGATTACTCATTCCACTTGCTGCGGAGGTTATCACGGTTGGACCCAGCATCAAAAAAGAATACGAGCGTTTGTATGGATTAAAAAATGTTCATCTGGTTAGAAACACACCACATCTGATGCCCGATGAAAAGCACAACCGCTTCAGAGAAACTTTTGCAATCCGAGAAGATCAAAAAATATTTTTATATCAAGGAATCCTCACCCACGGAAGAGGCTTGGATATTCTGCTTGAAACCTTTGCGCAAAGAAAAAAAGATGACGCAGTTGTGGTCATCATGGGGCATGGAATACTATTGGAAAAAGTAAAGCAATATGCAGAAAAATACCCTTTGATTTTCTTTCACCCGAGTGTTCCATATGAACAAATCTATCAATATACAAGCAGCGCGGATGTCGGACTTAACACCGTACAAAATACCAGTCTAAGCTATTACTATTGTTTCCCTAATAAATTATTTGAGTACATCCAAGCACAACTGCCCATCCTAACCAATGATTTACCCGATTGCACGGCTCTGGTAACACAACACCACATTGGTCACGTCATTCAAGAGTATAGCGTTGTTGGATTTCAGAAAGCTATAGATCAAATGCTCTCGATGGATTTACAACAATTCAAGCAATCACTTAAGAAAATAAAACCCGAATTGCATTGGGATAAAGAAGTTGATGAAATGAAAAAAGTTTACGCCCCTTACTTGATGTAACGAACAGAGGTATGCTCTTCTAGTTTCCAAATCATTGTAAAAATCATCACAGGAACCAATCCCAATCGGGTCTCAAAAAAGGCCTCAAATAGCAGTGAAATAACAATGATTGCCCACCACCAATACTGCCATGTATTGGTTGACTTTTGCCACAACATGATTAGCCAAACTAGTAGCAAGCCAAATGCTATGACTCCACCTTGAACCAATACTTGTAAAAATTGGTTATGTGCATTCAAGGTGCTTTCTGCCACGCCTGTATTTCCCTTGGCGACATTCCATTTTTTCATTTCAAAATTAGCATCTGCCAATCCTTGTCCAATAACAGGCTCCACTCTCCAAGTCTCCAAGGCCGCTCGCCACATTAGCAATCTGGCTTGCGTGCTCTCTTCGGATGCGTTGTTCTCCCATTTCACTTTTGCAATGCCATTGAATGCACTTTGAAACCGATAATTTAATTTGGGTATCCAAGCAAAACAGATTGAAAAAACAATCATCAAGGAAATCCCAATGCCCCAAATTTTCGCTTTAGAAATTTGATAATGCTTCACCAATTTCATAATCACAAATACAGGAAGTAGCACAAATACCATTAATGTACCTGCTTTGGATTCAGACAAAAAAACAGTAATGAGTAACCAAGTCGCAAGGCCTCCAAGGCCCCAACTCCTTCTTTCTAAAGCTTCATTTGTAAAATACAATGCCCCAAAAAATGCATAGGCAGCCCAGTAACTACGGTGAAACGGATGGGTAAAATTGGACCCTGTCCAAATATGTCCGTCAACATTTGTCATTTGATGCACTAGCGCTTGAACAAATAATACCAACGCAGTAAAAGACACTCCCAAGGCAAACAATCGAATCGCTTGATGCTTGTTCAACTGTGACGGAATAAAAAACATAAGTACGGGCAATACCACCCAAGTTAGTTTTTGCTCAAGCAACTTCATCGGTTGATGATCTGGTTCGGAGTAGAAAGTTCCCACAATCATCCAAGCAAAAATGGCAATCATGAACCAACTCATCAAGTCCCACTTGGTCTTTACCAATTGATACCTTTTTTCTCTCCAAGCCAAAATCAAAAGAACCGGAAAAAATATGGCAACCCAAGTAACACCCGGAATCGCAAAAAAGAAAATCAACCCCCACACAAAATCAACTGGTGAATTCTTCCATGAAATGGGGAAGACGTACTCCTTGAATGCGGTGAGATTGAAACGATTTGACATCCGAACAAAAGTAACCAATAATGATTTAAATTGCGCTGATTATGTCCCAAACCCTACCATCCATAGACATTGTAATTCCATGTTGGCAAGAAGAACAATACATTGAAAAGTGCGTATTATCCTGCCTACAGCAAGATTACAAAGGTCAATGGAATGTTATTGTCACAGATGGAGGAAGTACTGATTCGACGCGTTTGTTGTTGCGCAATTTGAAAAAAACTTCGGATCAATTGCAACTTGTTTTTCATGATTTGAAAAACACGCCCATCTCACTCAATCAAGGAATTAAAAATGGGAAAGGCGAATGGGTAATGATACTAGGCGCTCACAGCGAACTTCCCAACAACTACCTCAGCAAGTGCATAAATAATATTCTTGATAATCCTTCAATAGATTGTATTGGTGGATGGATACAAAATCACTACCACGACAGCACAGCCCAAATTATCGGATGGGCCATGAGCTCATCCTTTGGTGTGGGTAATGCACACTTCAGAACAGGTCAACAAAAAGGATTTGTGGATACCGTTGCATTTGGTATGTACAAAAGATCTTGTATCAACCAAATTGGTCTTTTCAATGAAGAATTGGCCCGCAATCAGGATGATGAATTCAATTATCGCTTTACCAAAGCAGGGTTCAAAATTTTTCTAGATCCATCTATCCAATGTTCATACTTCGTTCGAAGTAGTTGGCGAAAAGTAAGCAGTCAATATTATCAATATGGATTATGGAAGGTATATGTCAATGTGCTTCATGGACAAATCACTACCATTAGGCAAATGGTTCCGGCCTTATTTGTGGCTTATCTCGTAATTGCGTCTTTCCTTATGTTAGCCGTTCCGGAATGGAAGTGGTTGTGGCTTAGTGGCGGCCTAGCTTATGTGCTTGTGGGATTAACTGCTGCCTCACAAAAAAATCTACGCAATGCTTTGTCCATCTTGTTTGCTTTTTTTATTCTCCATTTGAGTTATGGATGGGGATATTGGCAAGGTATTTTTCAATTTATTTTATTTAGAAAAAAACCAAAATCGCAACAAGCTTCACACAACAGATAATCAACATGAAGTGTACTATTCTCATTTTTATATTGACTTTCCCAACCATTCTTTTTCACATGAATGCCCAAGAAAAAAAATCATCATTGGAGTCGCTTCAATGGGAATTCTCTGCTGCCAACGACCCCATTAAATTCCCTGCCAAGGTGCCGGGGAATGTATTTCTTGATCTCCAAAAAAATGGTTTGCTCCAAGATCCCCTTCTTGGATTGGGTGAAGAAAAAGCTCAATGGGTGAGTCACCAAGATTGGGAGTACACCGCGAGCAATATCCTCTGTCCCGCCCATGAAAAGAATGAACGTGTAATCCTTCATTTACCCGAGCTTGACACCTACTGCGATGTGTATTGGAATAATCAACTCATCACAAGAGCAGACAACGCCTTTATCCATTGGAAAATAGACATTACCGATTTGATCTTGTCCAACAACCAAATCAAACTTATTTTCTATTCGCCTTACAAGATCGCGAATCAAAAACTTAAAAAACTATCTTACCCTATACCGGGAGATAGTATTAGAGCTGTCACGAGAAAGCCGCAATACGAGTTTGGTTGGGATTGGGGACCAAGATTGGCAGGTTGTGGAATAAGACAAACGCCATACTTTGAAATTAGCAGTGAAGTTCACATTGAAGATATTCATCTAAAACTCAGCAACACTTCTCATGAACCTTTGGAATTGAATGTCCTAATTAAACAGCCCAAAATTCACAAAACCACTCTTCAAGTTGTTGATGCAACCGATGAAGACATCGAAATTCTTTCAGAGGAAATTCATCAAGAAAAAAATTCATTCTCGTTTACACTTCCAACCCATTCTCTATGGACCGTCGGTGATACTGCTCAACAATCACTGCGAAAGATTGAAGTCAGGCTGCTGGTGGATGGCCAATGTATCTCTACAAAGAAATTTACAACTGCTCCCAGAAGCATTGACTTGGTGCAAGAAAAAGATCAATGGGGAACTTCGTTTTACTTCAAACTAAACGAAAAAAGAATATTCATTAAAGGTGCCAATTACATTCCTATTCGATATTTCCACGAGCAAGCTACTGAAGCAGATTATCGCACGCTGATGGAACGATGCAAAGCTGCCAACATCAATATGCTCCGCGTTTGGGGCGGTGGAATTTATGAGCCAGATATTTTCTACAATTTGTGCGATGAATACGGAATCCTCGTTTGGCAAGACTTCATGTATGCCTGCTCCATGTATCCGGGAGATCCCGCATTTATGCAGAGCGCGAGAATGGAAGCTGAGCAACATGTCAAACGTCTA